>ERZ761602.73-NODE-73-length-230620-cov-240.672223_pt1 | contig 230620 bp, 180 predicted proteins | sample MGYA00512165_ERZ761602 | MGnify/ENA primary metagenome ERZ761602 (study PRJEB28899, sample SAMN02445085) | bioreactor sludge metagenome | biome: EBPR sludge; isolation source: Thorneside wastewater treatment plant | place: Australia: Brisbane, Thorneside...
GCGGGTGTGGCGAAATTGGTAGACGTACCAGACTTAGGATCTGGCGCCGCGAGGCATGGGGGTTCGAGTCCCTCCACCCGCACAAAATTTTCCCTTTTATTTTCTCTATTTTAAGCAGCATCAAGGTGTAAAGCCTTTGATGACCTGTTTTTGCATTTTTATTACGTTGGTCAAACAATAGTCAACCGTTAAAAACGGAGTTTTGAGAAAATTTAAACAAAGCACCCAAGGTATTATTGGGTTCCCGACAGATTAGGCTTGATAAGAAAACGGTTATTGTTTGACGTGACCCTTTAAAGTAAATTTGAATGTAGAATCCTGACCGGTATAGGTTACATAGACATCCTTTTCAAAAAGGCCGGGAATCCTTGCATTGTAAGTCACAGCCATATGTGCTGTATCCCGGGGACCGAGTATTTTTTTAGGTATTTGGACATCCATACAATCGCAGGTAGTAGACGTTTTTGTAATGGTTATGCTGTCAGGTTTGTTGTTAGTAATCACTACCTGAACAGTTATAGGAATATCTCTGGGAATGGCTCCGACATCCTTTACGGTAAAATCCATAAAGACACCTTCAGTATTTTTGTTATCAACTGTCTCAGTCTTTGTTCCTTCGGTTGTATCACCGGGTTTTTTATCCTGTTGGCAACCGGAGAATGAAATTAACATGGAAGCGAAAATTATAATAAAATTTTTCATATTTAATTTTTTGCAAATATATACCTTCTGGGCAAATGAAAGCTTCTTTTTCTATATCATCAATTGATTCTTGATGCTAAACCGACAAAGAATTCAAGGCTTTCCGGGTTTCGAACAGTATCTACATTGAAACATTTTTCTTTAGGTCGCCCGGAAAGTAGTCTTTTAACCGGTGTCTCCATTTTCTTACCACTCAATGTGTATGGAATTCCGGAAACCTGGATGATTTCGTCAGGGACATGCCGGGGACTATAATCATTCCGAAGCTGATGTTTGATTTTATTTTTTAATCCATCATCCAGGTGTACACCATCCATGAGGACTACAAACAAGGGCATCCAATGGTCTCCATCCCTTCGTTCGATATGAATAATCAGGCTGTCAAGAATCTCAGGTATATGATCCAGACTTCGGTATATCTCACTTGTACCTATCCTGATACCTTGTCTGTTGAGTGTTGCATCCGAACGACCATAAATTACTACTCCGTCCCTTGGTGTGATTCTTATCCAATCCCCATGCCTCCATAGGCCGGGATACATCTCGAAATAACTTTCTTTATACCGAATCTTTTCCGGATCATTCCAGAAATAAACCGGCATACAAGGCATGGGTTTCATGATTACCATTTCTCCTTCTTCATCATGAATTACTTGCCCATCTTCATCCAGGCAAAACAGAGGACAGCCTAATGTTCTGCATTGAATTTCTCCTTCATAGACTGGTCTCATGGGATTTCCACCGACAAATGCAGTGCATACATCAGTGCCTCCGCTCATGGACGCAAGCCAGACATCACTTTTAATGTGTTGGTATACATAGTCGAATCCTTCAGGTGGCAAAGGTGACCCGGTAGAGCCTATGGATCGGAGTGCTGATAGATTATACTTTTTATTAATCTCAATACCAAGTTTTTTGTTGGCTAAAATGTATGGGGCACTGGTGCCAAAGTGAGTTATTTTGTACTTGTCAGCCAGTTTCCAGAGGAAATCTACGTCCGGATATCCGGGACTACCATCATAAAGCAATAGTGAGGCATCCATCAGCCAGGCACCATGCAGGTAATTCCACATCATCCAACCGGTTGTGGAATACCAGAAGAAGAGTTCGTTTGGCCTTGTATCATTGTGGAAGGCGTGATATTTTTGCAATTCCAATAAAACTCCTCCATGACAATGGGTAATTGCTTTAGGAACGCCTGTAGTGCCGGAACTGTAGAGAACCCAAAGCGGAGCTGAAAAAGGCAGGCGTTCAAAACGGAGATCATTATTTTCTAAAATCCGGAGATCCGAAAGATATTGTTCGACCCGGGCATCATCAGGTCTTTCCTTACTTAGGTTTAAAACATGCTTTACGGTGATCAGATTCTGGACAAGCATCGAATTCTTTTCTTTTAGGTCAAAGTTCTTGCCACCATAATAATAATCATCCACAGTAAGGAGGGCACCGGGTCTTATCTGACTAAATCGGTCCAGAATGCTTTCCAATCCAAATTCAGGAGAGCAACAAGACCAAATCAATCCGGAGGCACTGACAGCGAGGAATGCAGCTGTCGTATTGAATGTATTGGGCAACACACCACATACTCTATCACCGGGTTTCAACCCCCATTGATCAAATTGTTTTTGTATGGCAGCGGCTGCGTTAATAACCTGGCGCCATGTATAACTTGTGTTTTCTCCTGTCTCTGAAACTTCAATAATCGCGATTTTGTCATCCTGTCGGTATCTTGTTAAATTCTCTGCTAAGTTCAACCGAATATTGCTAAACCAGGTGACGTCAGGCATTTCATACCCTAACTTAGCCGGAACAAGTGAGCCGTCATAAATCAAACCGAAATAATCAAACAGGCTCGACCAGAAAGTTTCTGAATTATCGATGGACCATTGCCACAAGTCATGATAATCATTGAATTGTATATTGGTATAATTCGTAATATAATTTTGGTATTTATACAGGTTGGTTTCATTAATTTGTTGTTCTGATGGCTGCCATAGTATGCGAGGTTTGTCCATTGAATTTCTTTTTATTGGTTCTTAGTAAGAAAACTCTCTATAAGGAATATATGTTCACTTCTGAGCCATGTCATCCCCTTGCGATTTTACTCACTACTGAAAGTCCCTGATAAATAAAGGAGGTAAATATCTGTATGAGGTCTGCTCCTGCATCTTTCATATTTTGAAAATCCTCGTGAGAAGAAATGCCGCCTACGCCGATCAGAGCCATGTTCTGAGGCATATTGGTTCTAAGATATTTAACAATATCGAGAGATTTTTGTGTCAATGGTTTTCCACTGAGGCCACCTGCGCCGATTGCTTTCAGTTCAGATTTCGATGTTTTCAGGCCACTTCTTTCAACTGTAGTATTGGTTGCAATAAGGCCATTGATACCACATTGTCCGGAAACCTGAATGATATCATCAAATACCTGTTTTTCATTGTCCGGAGAGACTTTTAAAAGAATTGGCTTTGGGGTACTAAAGCTTTGGTTGATGTTTTGAAGTTCTGATAGAATACGGATCAAGGGATCTTTTTCCTGGAGTGCTCTTAACCCGGGCGTATTGGGCGAGCTAAGATTGACGGTAAAATAATCTGCATAAGGGTGCAATGCTTTCAGGCAATAGGTATAATCTTTCCAGGCTTCATCATTAGGTGTATCTTTGTTTTTACCGATGTTGCAACCTATGATTGGCTTATCATAACGTAGTTGCCTTAATCTTTCCGCCAGCTGGTGTACGCCCTGGTTGTTAAATCCCATTCTGTTGATAATGGCTTCATCTTTGATGAGTCTGAAAAGACGGGGCCGGGGATTACCGGGTTGAGGCTTCGGCGTTACGGTACCTACCTCAATATGGCTGAAGCCGAGATTTTTCAATACTTCGATGTAGTGTCCATCCTTATCAAAGCCGGCTGCCAGTCCAATCCGATTCCTGAATGAAAGTCCCAGCAGGTGAATTGAGTCATCAGCGGTTTTTCCGGCGAGTATTTTAAGAAAAGCATCTCCGAACGGCAGTTTTTGACATAAATTAGCTGCAGACATAGCCATTTTGTGGGCTTCTTCAGCCGGAAGGTTAAATAAAATTGGTTTAAGTATGCTATTGTACATCCGGCAAAAATAAGGAATCTTCTTTTTCAAAAGCAAGAAGCCAGATTTTCCTTTTTATTCCTCCTGAATAACCGTGTAATTTACCATCAGAACCTATGACACGATGGCATGGAATGATAATGGCCAGAGGATTTCGGCCGGTAGCGGTGCCTACAGCTCTTGCTGAAGTACCGGGAATATTTTTGACAATATCATTGTAGGAGATTGTTTGGCCATAAGGTATTTGGTCAATAGTATCCCATACTTTTAATTGAAAATCTGTTCCTGAAAGATCATAGTCAAGTTTGGGTAATGGTTGCTTTGAGAAATAGGCATCGAGCCATTCAGCGGCACGAATGGTATGAATATTTGGCAGGTAAGAGGATGGCCTATCAACCATATCATCGATAAAGTCACAAGATAAAATTCCCCTGTCAGAGGCTTCAAGAAGAAATTGTCCGACAGGGGAATTATATAAGTCACAATAAGTGCCCATTGGTAATTATGCTGACACTGTGATTGGATTGTTGCCTTCGAGAGGTTTTGGATCTTTCTTCAGTTCAGGGTGCAACAATTCGGCTTCGTCTTTATATGGTCTTGGGCCCAGAAGTCTTTCAACATCAGCTTTTTGTAAAACTTCTTTATCTAAAAGTTCTTGTGCTAAGATTTCCAGTTCCTGCCTTTTTGCCTTTAATAAGCTTACACAGCGTTTATATTGTTCTTCGAGCAATTTTCTGACTTCTTCATCGATCATTGATGCTGTGTGTTCAGAAAATGGTTTTTGGAATGAATCACTTCCCATCTGGTAAAAAGAGACATTGCCTACATTTTTATTCATTCCATAAATAGTTATCATACTGTAGGCCAGTTTGGTAACCTGATCCAGGTCATTTTGAGCTCCGGTGGATATTTTCCCGAAAACTATTTCCTCGGCAGCACGACCGCCAAAGGTCATGCAGATTCTGTCAAGCAGCTGTTCTGTTCTGGTGATATATTCCTCTTTTGGCAGATATTGTGCATATCCCAAGGTGCCTATACCCCTGGGAACAATTGTAACCTTGACAAGTGGCGATGCATGTTCGAGAAACCATCCGCACACTGCATGACCGGCTTCATGATAGGAAATGATTTCTTTTTCTCGCGGAGAAATGAGGCTATTTTTCTTTTCCAGTCCTCCGATTACCCTATCGAGTGCATAGTTGAAGTCCGACATATCAACCGAGCTCTTGTTTCTTCTTGCCGCAATCAAGGCAGCTTCATTGCACACATTTGCAATGTCGGCTCCGGCAAATCCCGGTGTCATTTCGGCTAAAGCAACGCTACTGACTTCGGGATTAAGTTTTATACCTCTGAGGTGGACATTGAATATCTGGACACGTCCATTCATATCGGGTCTGTCAATACCTATCTGGCGATCGAAACGGCCGGGTCTCATCAAAGCATTGTCCAATACATCAGCGCGGTTGGTTGCTGCCATGATGATAACTCCCTTATCTGTGCTGAATCCATCCATCTCAACCAACAATTGATTTAGTGTGTTTTCTCGTTCATCATTACCGCCCTGGAAATTATTCCTCCCTCTTGAACGACCGATTGCATCAATTTCGTCAATGAAGACTATACATGGAGCTTTTTCACGTGCTTGTTTAAACAAGTCACGAACTCTGCTTGCACCTACGCCGACAAACATTTCGACGAAATCACTACCGGACATAGAGAAGAAAGGCACGTTTGCTTCACCGGCTACTGCTTTTGCAAGGAGGGTTTTACCTGTTCCCGGAGGGCCTACCAGCAGGACGCCTTTAGGTATTTTGCCGCCAAGGGAAGTGTATTTTTTGGGGTTTTTAAGAAAATCGACGATTTCCATAATCTCTTCCTTAGCCTCATCAAGGCCGGCAACATCGGCGAAAGTAAGATTGACTTTAGAGTCTTTTTCAAACAATTGAGCTTTTGACTTTCCAATATTGAAAATCTGAGCTCCCGGACCTCCCGCGCCACCGCTTACCCTTCTCATCAGAAAGAAGTAAAGGCCAATAAAGATCAGAGGCATCAGCAACCAGCTTAAAATTGTCCCAATGACATTGGTCTTCCGTTCATAAGTCACTTCAACTCTTTGTTCCTGGGTCAGGCTGTCATTTATCTTATCAAATTTAGTCTCAAAATTGGTAAGAGACCCAATTTCCATTGTAAAATTTGGTTGACTTTCTGAAAAAGTAGTCTTGACAGCATTAGGATATTTATTAAGGCTCTCCTTTTTGAGGTAAATCTCAGCAATACTTTCATTGACGACGTTCACTTTTTTGATATCACCTGCTTCTGTGTATGCCTTTAACTGATCAAAGCTAATTTTAGAATTTGACCCTGCCGGAAAAAGCAGAAGTTGACCCAGAATCAACAGCATGATTACTGCGCCATAAATCCAGTAAGAATTGATCTTGACTGTTTTTTTGTTTTTATTATTCTCTTCCGGGTTAGAATTCGGATTGTTCTCTTCCATTTATTGCTTATTGGTTGATTATTAATTGTTTATATGCTGTCGTATGTTGTGAATATCCCATCAGACCAAAGTCCTTCAAGGTCATAAAAGGCGCGTGTCTCAGGATAGAAAATATGGACTATGGTAGAAAAGTAATCTACCAGATTCCATTTAGCAGAGGGGCCACCTTCCATATGTCCCGGTTTTATACCTAATTCTTCACGTACTCTTTTGTAAATATTGTTAGTTATGGCGTTAATTTTAACGGTAGATTCTGCTTCGCATACAATAAAATATTGTGCGGGCGCATCGGATACGGATCTCAAGTCTATTTTGACGATATTCTCACCTTTAATGTCCTGGATGGCATCGACAATTAAATCAGCCAATACACTATCTTCAACTTCATTAATGGGGATGTTGGCTACTTCCAAATTTTATTTTTATTTGATGAATAAATATTATAATTGCACAAATTAACAAAAATAATGTGAATATATTTCCAAACACTCTTTTTGTAGGAAAAGTTTGCACATATCTGAATTCTGTAGATTCAACGCAAACTTACTTAAAGGATATGTATGCAAATACCGCGCCGACTGAAGGGACTGTAATAATGACATACGACCAGTTGTCCGGGTATGGTCAAAGAGAATCCAGGTGGGTTGGAGATAAAGGAAAGAGTGTTTCGCTGAGTACTATATTATATCCTGTCTTTTTGTCACCTGTTCAACAGTTTTATCTTTCAATGGCAGTTGCTTTGGCAGTCAGAAGATCAGTAGCTATTCTTTCGGAACAACCGACTTATATTAAGTGGCCCAATGATATCATGATAAGAGGGAAGAAGGTTTCGGGCATATTGATAGAGACAGTTCTACGAATGAGCAAGGTGAAATGCGCATTCATTGGTATTGGGATAAATGTTAAATCCAGGTCATTTGGGGATATTGATAACAAAGCAATATCATTAGAGGATGTTAGTCATCATACATTTGACCAGGATGAAGTTGCAAAAATATTGATGGAGAATATCGAACAATATTACCTTAAGGTAAAGTCCGGCAAATACGATACAATTTTTGATGAGTATAATAATCATCTTTACAGGCGAGGGGAGGAGATAATGTTGGAGAATAGTCAGGGCGGTGATTTTGCTGCCAAGTTGATTGGAGTGAATAAATTGGGTATGATCAGGTTGGAAGTCGATCAGCTCACGCAGGAGTATGTGTACGGGGCTGTCAGGATAAAATATTGAGGCCGGAGGTTGGAAGGAAAGGGGAGTGAGGGGGCAAAATGAAGTAGGTAGGTGGCTAATACTCAAGGCTGTTATGTATAGGAAGTTCTTACAGCAAAAGTATTGAAACTGATGTAGATGATATTCCTTTATTCACTTTTCTCAGAAAAAAGTCCGTTAGGTACTGAATTGATTAGTATTGAACAACTACCTAATTCGTTTTTGGAAAAAAGTCAGTTGATGTTTTGACTTTCAGGCAGACATAGAAGAATACATGAGGTTTTATTTGGGTGAGTGATCAAAATGAATTAGGTAGATGCCTGATACTCCCGGATTATGGAATTGCTGATTTTTAAAAGGCAACTTTTATAATTACAGCAATAAGGCATAAGGTTAGTGAGAGGCAAAAGGCAAGTATCTAAATGCCAGTTATTTGTGATAGGTAGTAGGCATTTAGTTGCATAAAGGCACAATAAATTCTCCCCCTCAAGTTTATACGCCCCTCTTCATTTATATGATTTTGGGCTAATTACAGTTTTTTTAGAAAAGCCTTACTCTTGGTAATGACATCTGATAACTGAGGTTCTAAGCCGTAGGCATTGTGGTCGCCGTTCCATACATAGCTCTCATAAGGACGATTGACCTGGGCGAACTTAGCGTCCAGCCGTGTTTTCTGCTCGTTAACAGGAACGAGGGAATCTGTACTGCCAAAAAATGCAATGGTTGGGGTACTTGTATTGGTTATCCACGTTACCGGACTTGCATATTTCAGCATGGTCATTCTGGAAGGTATGTTGTCAGGTTTGACCAATCCTCCAAGTAAAAACTGCCAGATGATATTGTTGGCGTAAAAAGGATCTTCAAAGTCTGTGGGGCCGGCGAGGCTGATGACTGCCTTTACTGCCGGATTATTTTTACTGTATGCATAATACATGGAAAGGTGAGCGCCTGCAGAGTGTCCGCAAAGCACAAATTCCGGTTTGATGTTGTATTCATCGGCATTAGAGGTGATAAAGTCGATGACTTTCTGGATATCATTAATCTGGTCAGGAAGTGCATAATGACCGGTCGCTGTGTTGCCCAGGATATAATTGATATTTACGATGGCATAATCCGGGAAATAGGCGCTTTTCAGAACAGGTATGCCACCGTTGAAATCAGATTTATCCCCACTCGTCCAGCCGCCGCCATGGATGAGGATAAAGACCTTTGTAATGTTTTTAGTTCTTCCTTGAGGTAAGTATATATCGAATTTCTGCTGAGGATCATTACCATAGGCTACATTTATTATCTCCTTTTCCGGTAAGTTGGATGGAGTGGTGTCGATATCTTCCTTGGTACAGGAAACAAGTAAAGAGCACAGAAATAAAAATCCAAAGAAATGCTTCATTTTATTGAAATGATTTATGCTTTTCAACGCCGATATGTTGAATTATATTTTCTGACCTATAAATTTGATAAATTACTGGAATGTACAGATTTTATGGTCTCCCTGAAAGTGATATTTCCTGGATGTACTTGCTATCAGAAACGTGATTCCGGCGCCTATCTGGATTCCCCCGGAAAGCAAGAGGGCATTTTTCCCTTTCTTATCTTTTACAAAAAAAGTATTAATCCCGGTTACCAATCCTGTGGTAAGGAGGAGGCCTCCCAAAGGTATTAAATTTTCTTTACGTTTCATGCTTTTATAGGACTTGTATCGCTGAAGGTAATCAATATCCTTTTTGCTGATAGTTGCCGTCATAGTTTCCGGTAAGGAATACAGTTCATTCTCCACCTTTGAGTCAAACACATTTTTCTTGGATGAATAGGATTTCAGACGAAGAGTCAGACTGTCGGGTGATAAACCGGTGATTGTACCGATACATTCCACGACCTCGCAGCATTGATTTTCAAGGTCAGCGGTAATGATTTTTTGGTATATTTTGAAAGTTGAATTTTGCTTGAATGTTTTGTGCGAATTCCCGCGTTTGATTGTAATTCCCTGTGCACAGCAAAGTGTGGAAAGGATAGCCAGGAAGGATGTCAGTAATGTTTTAATCATATTTCTATTTAATTTTATTGTAAAAGACAGGAAAAGATTGCTCATTCAATTCCAACATGGGTCAAAAATAAACGGGTTTTGCTAAAATAGTGCTAAGAAAGCAAACATTTGGATATTTACGCTATTTCAAATAGAACCGGATTTATTTAATGTTATATCCGGTAAAGTTGCTGTTATTTTTTATCTGTACTTTCTTTTCATAGTTACAAATTTATTCTTTTAGCAAATTTGTTGACACACTTTGTTGGATAGTGTTGTATAAACGGGACTAATGCATGTATTATCTTTAAAATTATTCCACCGGAGAAGAAAATTTCCGATTTGTCAAAACATAAATATATAACTCAAAGATTACAAATCATTTGAAAAGAATAGTCTCACACAACTAACAAGTAATCGAAGATATTCGATGAAAAATACAACTGAAAAAGTAAAACTTAATGCAAAACAAATTTCATCTACGTTCACATTCCGTAACATATTTGTATTTACCGGAGTCATAAGTACCGTCTTCTTCGATAAGCCAGCTTTCATCCGGACCAATTCCACAGGTGTCGAAATTCTCTTTGTTAATTAGTTTATATCCACCACCATTATCTACGTAGGCCTCGTAAGTACAGGTATAACAAGAGTTATTTTTATCACATGAGAACCAGGACAGGATAAAGAAAAAAATTAATAGCTTTTTCATTGTAATAAATATTTGGAGGTTAAAACAACAACTATATAGGAAAATGCTCGGATTATAACTTGTGTAAAGGTACAATTTACTATAATGAAAATCAATACTTTAACATTAACACAAAGTAAGGAATCTCATTTTAGGATAAAAATTATTTGATCCTTCTAGATAAGCAATAAGGATCAAACATAGGTAGCAGGGTGTCAAGAAACCTGGTTAATTGGCTTAGATCCCGACATGGCAATGTAATATACTTACAGTTCTATCTGAATGAATATTGTTATCGTCATAACAGACATCGTATGAAGGGTGAAATACTTGACGATCTGATTGTTAGAATGGTGCACCACGGGCCTATGCCTTACAAATTGATAGTAGGAATGAGATAAAATATATATCCAATTACTTATCGTTGATTTTCAAAACTGGTAATGTTTTGCTCAAAAAAAAATAAGGGAGCAGAGGAGAGATTCGGCTTACTGTTAACTCACTTCAAAATTCTATAGTTACCCGGATAATAATTATTTATCCTTCCTTCCAGAACCTTGATAAGCCCAAGGGGATTTGCATTAAAGGTGACAATATACCAGCTCTTTTCCGGTGATGAGTCAAGTTGAAGTTCCTCCTTTTTTAAAAATTGTATAGCCTGTGGTTGAGTTAGTTCCAGTCTTGGATACAAACCCCCAAATGCTTCAAGCATGGTTAAAGGATGTGACGGAATGAAATCCTTGCCTTTCAAAGTACCTAGCTCAAAAAGTGGTTTGACTTGAATCGTTTTCTGTAGTGCCTGTAATTCCAAAGGTAGAAGGTGTATCGTAAAGTCCTCATCAATGATCAATTGATCTGCAAATTGTTTCAGACCGTCGGGAATGTTATTAAGGGCTTCTTTACCAATTTTTTTTAGATTTCTTGTTTGGTGAAACTTTTTATTATTGGATTGAATAAACACTTTTTCTGTTCTTTGGAGGAGTGAAAAGAAAAATCCTTCTCCTTTGACACGGTGTGGATAGCATTGATATCCGATGGAACCTTTGCCTAAAATTTCCTCTATGCCCCATTCCGGATTCAGGTTGATGGGAAGGGACTTAAAATATCCGCTTTTAACTAATTTATTCAGTTGCTCAATATTCTCTTTAGGATTAAAGGTACAGGTACTGTAAATCAGATAACCGGCTTCCTTTACCATTCCCGGAATATGGTGTAATATATCTTCCTGGCGCCTTTGGCAAATGCCGAGATTTTTTTCAGACCAGTGTTTGACGCTCTCTTTGTCTTTTCTGAAAAGGCCTTCTCCGCTGCATGGTGCATCTACCAGCACCAGATCTGCTTTCAGGCCGGTTGCAGCAATGTTTTCAACCGGGTGAGAAATCACTGCACAATTAGATCTGCCCCATTTGATCAGATTATGTTTCAATGAACCTAATCTGGTTTTAACCGATTCATTGGCTAAAACAAACACTGATTCAGGGCATTTATCAAGGATGTGAGTAGTCTTACCGCCCGGTGCTGCGCAAAGATCAATGATCAGATGCCAGCTACTCTTATCAAGCATGTCAAGAATCTTACCAATAATCATACTACTTGCTTCCTGGACATAATAAGCACCACTGTGAAAGTTAGGGTCATAAGTAAATGAGGGCCTTTCCTTAAGGTAATATGCATTTGGCTCCCATGGGCAAGGTGTAGATCGTTCTGGAATTGTAAAGTGACGTCCTTGATTCAATCTGATTGAGACCGGCGGCACATCATTAAGAGCATTGGCAAATCGATGGTAATCTTCTTGAAGATGCTCGCGCATGCGGATTATAAATTCTTCTGGTAATGAAACCGGCATCGATTTTTGAATATTAATGAATGCATAATAAATTCTGATGTCAATTTGTTTATAAAACCTGTAGATTTTGCTGATTTTTACTCATACGGAGCCCCGGATTGAGGCAATGTGTGGGTAGCATTTGTCGTTGGATTTTGTTGTTCCTGAATGAATTAGGTATTTGCTTAATACTTAACAATCATTGATTTATAAATACTTTTAAGGTAAGAAAAAATTTTAAATCTTGAAATACGGTCTGAATTTTATCTATTTGATTCTAATATCCCACAATGAAAGGGATGATTTGTATTAGTTATCTACCTAATTCATAATTCTCCCTCTCACCCTCCCACCACCCGCATTCAACCCGTCATTTTGTTCTCTATGTCTGATTCCATGATTCGTATTTTTCTTCTCATATCCCTTTTTCTTTTGTTTCTTTGTACAAAAAACAGGATGAAGGCAATTGTAAATGATATGTTCGAAATAGATTTGGACTCATTGGAGAATCAGGATGTTTCAGTCGTCGTGGATGGTGATAATATTTTGGCCAGAATCAATGGGGTGAACTACAGAATGAGGCTGGCAGAATCACCCCACAATCATAAAAAGTACGAAATTGAAATCAACAACAGAATTTATTGTGTCAGGCTGGAAAATGATCTGGATCAAATGGTTAATTCCATGGGCCTTAAAGGCAAGCGCACTCAGACAGTCAAAGAGTTGAAGTCACCAATGCCCGGCCTTGTGTTCAGGATTCTTAAATCGGAAGGAGATGAGGTAGTGGCCGGTGAAACCATCCTGATCCTGGAAGCAATGAAAATGGAAAATTCTATAAAGTCTCCCGGCAACGGCAGAATCAAATCCATTCCGGTCAAGGAAGGACAATCCATTGAAAAAGGAGGTGTCCTGGTACAGTTTGAATAATCGGAAGTAAACCGGAATCAGTGAGCCTCCAGCCAATTAGCTCCGGTTCCGGTACTGACTTCTATTGGCACAGATAGATTAGGAATTGCATTTTTCATTTTATCAATAACAATTGCACGAACAGTGTCCAACTCACTCTTTTTGACATCAAATACCAGTTCATCATGTACCTGAAGTATCATTTTTGATGATAATCCGGCTTGTTTAAATGATTCATTGATACCGATCATTGCCACTTTTATCATATCAGCAGCAGTCCCCTGAATCGGACTGTTGACCGCTATTCGTTCGGCGGCACTTCTGGCCATGGCATTTCTTGAATTTATATCTCTTAAATAGCGCCTTCTACCCATTAATGTTGTTACATAGCCTTTTTCATGAGCTTCGTGCACCATCCGGTCCATATAGCTTTTAAGTCCATTAAATTGCAAAAAGTACTGATCAATAATTTCCTTGGCTTCTGTCCGTTTTATACCCAGTTGACGACTAAGATTTAATGAGCCGGCACCATAAATGATACTGAAATTTACGGTCTTGGCATTACGTCTTTGGTCAGGTGTTACCTCTTCTATGGCCACACCGTACACTTTTGAAGCAGTCGCAGTATGTATATCGTGTCCAAGCTGGAATGCCTCTACCATATTTTTATCCTTGCTGAGCTCTGCTATGATGCGAAGTTCGATTTGAGAATAATCTGCAGAAAGGAGTATGTTGTCCTGGCCGGAAGGAATGAACGCCTTTCTGATTTCCCGGCCTTCCCGAGTACGGATCGGTATGTTCTGCAAGTTCGGATTGTTGGAACTTAGTCTTCCTGTTGCAGCAAGTGCCTGATTAAAACTGCTGTGAACCTTTCCTGTTGAATGATGAACCATCTTAGGGAGTGCGTCGACATAGGTAGACTTGAGCTTGCTTAAGCTGCGGTGCTCCAGAATATCCTGCACAAATGCATACTCTAATGCTAATTCGGATAATTTGGCTTCATCTGTTGAATGTTGACCTTGTTTGGTTTTTGCCCACCGGTAAGGAATTTTCATGGTGCCGAACAATAGATCACCAACCTGTCGCGGACTATTAATGTTAAATTCTGACCCTGCTTCCTGGTAAATCTTTCGTTCCAGTTCCACAATCCTGTTTTCCAATTCCACACTGTAATGGTTAAGATATTCTGCATCGATGTTTACACCGGCCATTTCCAGATCGGCCAAAACCGTTATCAGCTTGCCCTCAATGTTGTTATAAAGATCGTATGCTTGAATTTCCTTAAGGCCTGGTACAAGATAATTATATAACTGTAAGGTAATATCGGCATCCTCAGAGGCATACTCCTTTATTTGTTCCAAAGCCACGTCCCGCATGGATAGTTGTCTTTCTCTTTTTTCTCCGATCAATTCAGTAATTGGTATCGGTCTGTATTTAAGATATGCTTCTGCCATATAGTCCATGCCGTGCCTTAGTTCTGGCTCGATCAGGTAGTGAATAAGCATGGTATCGAATAGTCTTCCTTTGATGTCGATTCCGTATTTTTTCAGGACACTGATATCGTATTTGAGATTTTGACCGATTTTATCAATTTCGGGGTTTTCCCACAGCGGTTTCAGTTGATTTGCTATAACCTGAGCGACTTGTTGGTCTTCAGGCACCGATATATACCATGCCTTATGAGCTTCAGTGCTGATTGAGATACCCACTAATTCAGCAACTATTGGATCAAGACTTGTGGTTTCCGTATCGAAACAAAAGAATTTCCTTGCGGTAATTTCCGTCCTTAATGCCTTCCAGTCATCATCTGTTGCGACCAACTTGTATTCATGTGGTGTATTGGTAATATTAAATTGGGCATTGGATAATTCTTCCGATAGCGTTTCCTTTTCCTCAACTGTATCTTTATTGTCAAAAAGGGACCCTTGATATACTTCTGAATCTTGTTTTTTTGTGGAAGCTGCTTTGGTTGTTGAGGTTGACTTTCCTATGGTTTTAGAATTATAGGATAATATGGTGGCTGCCAGGGTTTTAAACTCCAGTTCCTTAAAGACCTCTAACAATACATCATTATTAAATTCATTCACTTCATAGTGGTTGTAGTCGAAATCTACCGGTGCGTCAATGTGAATTGTTGCCAGTGTCTTGGATAGTCGAGCCAGGTCTGCCTTGGTTTGCACAGTTTCCTGAAGTTTCCCCTTCATCTTGTCGGCATTGGCCAGTACGTTCTCCAGGTTGTCAAATTCTTCGATCAATTTGACGGCGGTCTTCGGACCAACACCTGGGAGGCCTGGAATATTATCTACACTATCTCCCATCAACCCAAGGATATCTATTACCTGGTCAACACGTTTGATTTCCCATTTTTTTAACACCTCCTCTACACCCAGGATTTCTATGTCATTACCGAATCGGGCCGGCTTATATTGGAAAATATTTTCGGACACAAGTTGCGCGTAATCCTTGTCAGGCGTGACCATATAGACCTCAAATCCTTCTTTTTCTGCTTTTTTGGCCAATGTTCCGATGACATCATCCGCTTCATAATTTGGAATAATTTCCACCGGAATATTCATTCCTTCAAGGATCTTTATGATGTATGGAATAGCAAATGATATATCTTCTGGCTGGGCATCTCTTTGAGCTTTGTACTCCTCATATAAGTCGCTTCTGAATGTGCCGCCTTTTGGATCAAATACAACACCCAGATGCGTTGGTTTTTGGTTGACAATCAAATCCCAGATAGCTCTTATGAATCCATTGATTGCAGAGACATTTTGCCCTTTGGAATTCATCAGTGGCCTGTTGATGAATGCGTAATGGGCTCTGTATACCATCGCATGGCCATCAATGAAAAAAATCCTCTTGTCTGAAGACATAACTTTAATTTTATGGGTAAAAGTAAGGTATTGTGCGGGGCTTACATTAAATTTTGAACAATTTATTATTCGTTTGGGAGGTTTTGGAACAGCATTTAAAGGTATCCCGTTCTGATTTTTATTTTTTTCATATTGATTTTCAAAAAGAATGAAAATAAAATATTTATCCTTTTGGTATGGGACCTACAGTAGGGTAGACTTTACTTTTATGATTGTTAAAATTTTTTTATATCCGGCAGTATTTCCATCAATGAACTTTCCTGTTAGGAATTTGTTTAGCAATACGATTTTTTCTTAATTTAGAAAAGATATAAATAAACCGCAAATCTTTGTTTCCACAAATGGCTAAAGTAACTTTTAAATTTGAAGATAAGCAGCCTGACGTCACTATTGAGGACGTCGAAGAAGGTGTAAGCATCCTTGAAGTAGCTGAAGAGAACGATATTCACCTGAATCACAATTGCGGAGGTGTTTGCGCATGCAGTACTTGCCACGTGTATATTTATGAGGGAGAGGATGATCTGGAAGAGATTTCTGACAAAGAGGAAGATTTTATAGACCGGGCTATCAATCCGAAACTCAACAGCCGATTGGGTTGTCAGTGCATTATCCTTTCGGACGATGCAGAGATTGTTGTCGAAATTCCCGATCAAAGCAATATTATTGGACACGAACATTAACTTTGCAGCCTAATTCAGTAGAATATGATTAAAGATTTGGAAAACATTCCGATCCATTGGGCGGATTATGAAGATATCGCAATGTCTCTTTACGAAAAGTTCGGAGATGAATTTGGAGAAAGCTCTATATATAGGATTCGTTTCACGGATCTTATTGAATGGGTTCTTGATTTACCCAATTTTGTCGGTACCAGAGAAGAATGCAATGAGGGTCATCTGGAGCAGATCCAGACACACTGGGTGTACGAGTGGCGAGATAATCAATAGGCTATGGATTTGTTCGACAAAATGAGAGCTGTCAAAGCCTTCGTCTTTGATGTTGACGGAGTAATGACTGATTCCAGAGTACATGTTTGGGAGAATGGCGATCAGACACGAACAATGAACACCAGAGATGGATTTGCATTAAAAAGGGCCATTTTAAAAGGATATCGTGTGGCCGTCATTACCGGAGGTAAAAGCAAGGGTGTGACATCCAGGCTCAATGGTCTTGGTGTTCTTGACGTTTATTCAGGAATTGCTGATAAATTGATTGCTTTGGAAGATTTTCGCAAAAGGTATGACGTAAGTTATGATCAAATCATGTACATGGGGGATGATCTAATCGATGCTTCGGTGATGAAACGCGTCGGACTGCCTGCAGCCCCGCGGGATGCTGTACCGGCCATTCTTAATATATCTTCATTTGTTTCATCATTGGATGGGGGTGATGGATGCGTACGGGAGATCATTGAGAAAATTATGATATTACAAGGGACCTGGGATTGGGAGGTAGGCAACGAACAGCCAGGTATATAATTTATTTATCAAACACCAATCAAAAATTAAGGCGGATTAGCCTACAATCCATACCTTTAGGCTGTGACTTCTCTACGGGATATTTTAAAGCTCATCAGGCCTATCAATGCCTTGATTGTATTCGCTACACTGATGGTGGTGAGGTTGATTCTTTTCCAATATTATAATCCTTTTAAAATTCAGCCTTCCATAGATGCAGCGGACTATTTCCTGATGATGGTCACCGGTATGCTTATTCTGGGAGCCGGTAATGTAATCAACGATATTATCGATGTCGATATCGACCGACTTAATAAGCCCCGGAAAGCACTTATCCCGAGACGTGTTTCAATCAGGCTGGCATGGGTGGTATATTTCTCATTGAATATCCTTGCATTGATTTTTTCAGTCTATTTGATCCTGAAATATCAGGTTGGCTGGTATATTTTCATGCCATTTTGTGCAATCTTGTTGTTGTATGTGTACTCACGTTGGCTAAAGAAGAAGTTTTTTATTGGGAATTTAGTGATCGCTCTTCTCTGTGGAGTACTCGGTTTGGTTGGATTTTGGGTAGAGATGGACAATATTCACACTATTAAAGAGCTATCAGATAAAGATTATACCATGATTTTATATTCAGCCGGAAGTATCTTTATTTTCAGTTTTTTGCTGGTACTTGCGCGCGAATTGATAAAGGATTGTGAAGACATGGTCGGAGATCGGAGTGCCGGCGCAACTACAATACCGATTAAACTTGGTCTTGTACGCTCTGATCGTTTGATCATGTTTCTCTGGGTTTTATATGGTGTCGTTTTTCTGGCTTTATCCATCGCCAGATATAAGCTGTATGAATCCACTCCGATGATGATAGCTATTATCATTTATTTGATAATTTATGTTTTAAGCATCAGATGGATCATGGTTAGATTTGCAGACAAGAATTTATACTCCCGACTGAGTACGCTTGTCAAGATATTTTTGATTTTAGGACTAATTTTTATATTAATAAAATGATTATTTGTAAAATAAATATTATACAAAATAATATATAAATTTCAACTCTTTTTAGAAGTATCATGGATTTTCTAAAGAAACACACACTTTTCCTGGCCTCCGGGAGCCCACGTAGAGCTGATTTAATGCGGCAGGCCGGTTTCTTATTTACTGTGATTAATAATGATGTTGATGAGTCTTATCCCGAGAATCTTGATGTCACTAAAGTTGCTGAATATTTATCCCTTGTAAAAGCAGAGGCTGCAAAAGAATTCATTGTTGATGACAATTCGGTGGTAATTGCAGCCGACAGTGTCGTTATTATCGATGGGGAAATAATAGGTAAGCCTGTTGATCGGGCTGATGCACAAAGGATATTAAGAAAATTGTCCGGTCGGGCACATGTCGTGATTACCGGAGTTACTTTACTCGGCAAATTAAAGAAGGTGACTTTCAGCGAATCGGCTACAGTCCATTTTTATCAACTGACAGACGATGAGATTGATTTTTATTTATCGAATTTTTCTCCGATGGATAAGGCAGGTGCCTATGGTATCCAGGATTGGATTGGAGTTTGCAGGGTTAGATCTATTACAGGCAATTTCAGCAATATTATGGGTCTTCCGGTGAGTAGGCTGTATAATGAATTGAAGGATTTTTGATCTATCACCAATTTTTACACCTGTTTGTAAAGATATTGCTATTTTACGGCTTAAAATTTGAAATCTATGGAGTTATATGGAGTTGGAAGTCGACTAAGTCATCCGTCCTATGGTGATGGAGTAGTTATTAAACTGAATCCTGAAAATTATGAAATTTGTTTCATGACATATGGCATCAAGCAAATCAGTAAGGATTATGACCGGTTTTCTGAGATTGAAAGAATCGAACCAAGTGAAGAGGTTAGTTTTTCAGATGCCGAAAAATCCCTGGCACGAATCCTTCAACAATGGATGGGCATAACTGAATTGGTGCCTTTAGGAGATAAATGGAAGGGAGGAATCATGGAGCTGAAGCCTTCGAATCCTTCTTTGAAGTCAAAGGAAATGCCGATAGAGTCTTTTTTTCACAAAATAGTTATGCTTAGGGACCGTCTACGTGTTATGGAGCAGCGTATCAACAGTCATGATGCCTTTAGTGATGAAGATAAAGTCAATATGCAACAATATATTACCAGGATCTATGGGTCATTGACTTCCTTCAATGTCTTGTTTAAATATCCGGAACATCAGTTCGTTGGTGAAAAAAGCAGTTGATTCGGGATAAACTGATTTAAATTTTGTTGGTTTACTTGTAAAAGAATTATATGTTATCCAAGTGGTGGAAAGTTGTCTTACTTCCTTTGTTAGTTATTTATATTTTCAATTCCTGTTTGGTAACCAATCAGAAATTTGACAAACTAATGCCCGGTATTTGGCGGGGTGAATTATATCTGGATGAAAGCAATCCCCTCTCAAGAAATATTTCCAAAGTTGGTAATGATCAGGATATCTCTTTTAAGAATGCCTTTACAGAGGGAGTACTGCCATTTAATTTCGAGGTCACCTACGAGGGTGACAGCATGTTTGTCGATTTTATCAATGGAGATAATCGGGTGAGGGCAGAAGAGACATTATGGGGTTTCAACAGAAGAAGTGGAAAGGACACAATACGGATCAATTTTGTTGCTTATGATACTTATTTAAGGGCTGAAGTGGAGGATGGCATCATGACAGGCGCATGGTATAACCCCCGGAAAAACTGGAGAGTCCCGTTCAGAGGACTTGCCGGAAAAGATTATCGGTTTACAATGGTAAACGAAAAGCCTTCATTTGATATTTCGGGCAAGTGGGATGTTATTTTTCACTTTGAAAACAGGAATGATACTACCATCGGTCAATTTACACAAGATAATAACAGCCTTAAAGGAACATTTGCTTCTCCTACCGGAGACTATGGCTTCCTGGAAGGTACCGTACAAGGGGATAGAATGTTTTTGAGCGGATTCGCCGGTGGAGCAGCTTATTTGGTCAGCGGTAAAATAACAGAAAAAGGCAGGATGAAGGGTACATTTATGTCAGGGTTGACGAGCAGAGCTACATGGGAAGCTGTTTTTAATCCTGATGCAATCTTGCCTGATGCATCCATCCTTACCAGGGCCTCCGGAAATCAGGCTGTAAACTTTACTTTTCCTGATGAGCAAGGCAATTTGGTGAGTCTTTCTGATCCAACTTTCAATGGAAAGGCAAAAGTTCTTACAATAACCGGAACCTGGTGCCCCAATTGTAAGGATGAAGCCAGATTTTTAACTGAATATTTGAATAAGCGTCAAAACGATAGGCTTTCAGTTATAGCTTTGTCATTTGAAGCATTTGATGATACCGCAAAGGTCAGATCGTTGTTGTCTAATTATAAAAAGGTACTTGATTTGCCCTATACAGTTTTGTGGGCGGGAAAGCCGGGGCCTGAAGCCTCTTCACGAGTGCCATTTATCAGTGGGATAAAGGCTTATCCGACGATGATTTTTCTGGACAGGAACAATCATGTTGTCAGTGTGCATACCGGATTCAGCGGTCCCGCAACAGATGAATACGAAGCTTTTAAAAAAGATTTTGATCTTCAGGTAGAAAAATTAACAAAATGGTGAAGACAATACTCCTGACCGGAGCGACTTCAGGCATCGGCAAGGCCACGGCACGTGAATTAAGTGCCATGGGACGCTATAGGTTGATATTAACCGGAAGAAGGAAAGAGAGGTTGGAAGCGCTTAAGGAAGAGCTCATTCGGTCGGACAAAACCGAAGTTCATGTTTTTGCTTTTGATATCCGGGATTTAAACGCATGCAAAGTTTTTTGGGATGGCCTTCCGGATGGTTTGAAGCAGATCGATATCCTTATCAACAATGCAGGTCTGGCTAAAGGTTTGAGTGAAATTCACGAAGGATCGTTTGACCATTGGGAACAAATGATCGATACCAATATTAAAGGTCTCCTCCATATGACCAGACTCATTTCTCCCGGAATGGTCGAGCGTAGGCAAGGCCACATCATCAATCTCGGCTCTACAGCAGGCAAGGAGACCTATCCCAATGGTAATGTATATAACGCTACCAAATTCGCTGTAGAAGCACTAACCCGAGCAATGCGAATGGATTTGTACAAATACGGAATCCGTGTTTCCTCAGTCAGTCCCGGTGCTGTGGAAGAGACTGAATTCGCCCTTGTGCGCTTTGATGGAGATGCTCAGAGAGCAAGAATTTATGACGATTATACACCACTCAAGGCTAAGGATGTTGCAGAGATCATTGCATTCATTCTCTCCCGGCCACCACATGTCAATATACAGGACGTACTTGTTACCTCTACCCAACAAGCCAGTTCAATGCTTTTTGACAAGACAGGCCGAAAGTAAGCAGGAATTATTTACCGGCAATAAGGTACGGGCCTGCCTTTTCGAGCCAGTCTCTGTCAATGGATCCGGTCTTCAATAGATCTTCTACAGTTTGATATGGACCATGATTATCACGATAAGCGACAATAATTTTTGCTTCTTTAGCCCTGATAAAAAAATGCTTTGCTAGTGTTTCCGAATCTGCTTTGTTGATGTCGATCCGATTGGGCGGCGTATCAAAGGTGATATATACCGCTATTTTGCTGAATATACTATCCGGAAGATGATATGTGGATGCAATTTGCTCAATCCGGTGAAAACCACCCAATTTATCTCGCCAGTTTAGAATCAGCCGTGAATAATATTTTCCAATACCGGGCAACCTGCTAAGGCTTTCCACGGTCGCCCTATTGATATCTACCGGGTCAATGATTGTTTCACTTCTCTTTTTTAAAGTTTGGGTTTCAACTTTCTGTTTCTCCAGTTTGATGAATGGTTTTAGCTTTTCAAATGTCACCTCATCCATTGCATATATCTTTAACAAGTCCTCTTTATTACGATATATAAATCCGGACTTACGGAAATTGACAATTCCCCTGGCTATGGAAGGTCTTATGCCCATGGCTTCCAGATCCTTTAGTTCCACGGTGTTGGGATCAAAAGGAAGTAAAGAAGGTATATGGACTCCTTTTTTCTTTTTATGAAAATGGTTGGGGGTATAAGATGTTTGGGTATTATGCCTCTTTTTTGAAGCTAATCTGATAGAGCAGTATTGATGCAGTATATCCAGTTGCTCTTTGGTTATTCCATAGGTCCGTTCAACTTGTTGCCAATCCTTGAAGCCTCCGATTTTATCTCTGTAACGGCTAATGCGATTTGATATATTTTGCGGCAAGCCTATTTGTACCAATTGGTGTGAACTGGCCATATTCAAGTCCAGTTTTTCTGTTAATCTCAAAGTGCTTTCCTTTATTTTGATTTCCTCTTTAGTTGGGTAAAAAATGGCGTCAGTATACGAACGCCAATGATTGATCAGGAAATATCGTGAAACACCATAGATAAAGAAAATAGCCAGTATGATTGCGATACCTCTTCTCTGACCTTGGCCAATATAGAGACTGGTGGGAAGTGATTTGGGCATAAAAAGTTAAATTTAGGCGTTAAAAGTTTTGAGTGACTTTGCAAATTTAAACCATTTGTATGTAAATTCAAAATAAAATTCCAACGAATCAAATGTTAAATTCGTCTTTAGAGTGAAACAAATATTGAAAGATAGGTAAAAGCATGTAAATTTGTGTCATTCGGGTTCTGCCGTTTTTTTTATGAAGAATAAAGGAAGATACCAATCTCTTGAAGAAATAATCAAGGCATGTGCTGAGAATGACCGAATTGGCCAGGAGCAGCTATATCGCCTTTATTTCACTTCGATGGTGGTTATGTGCAGAAATTATATGACCAATGAGGAAGATATCCTGAGTGTTGTCAATGACGGCTTTCTGAAGGTATTCGTCAATCTGACCAAATCTCCGGTTCTTACCAATGTGGAAGGATGGATTAGGAGGATTATATATAATACCATGATAGATTTTCATCGGAGTCTTAAATCATATAAGGCGAATATTTCTTTGGTGGATACAATCTTTGACAGCACTGTGAGCCAGAGTCCCGATGAAGATACTGACTATATTTTCAGACTAATCGACAAATTGCCGGATGTGACCAAAACTGTTTTTACCAAATATGCGATAGAAGGTTATTCACATAGAGAAATTTCGGAGTATTTGAATATTCGGGAAAATACGAGTAAATGGCATCTTTTTGAAGCTAGGAAAAAGCTTCGGGAATGGCTTGGAGTTCACTATTTAAACAATCAGGCAGGATGAAAGGATTGGAAGAAAGGGGATGGGAAGATATGCTGCAAAGGCTTAATTCGACTTTGCCGACACACACAAAGACCGGAGGCTCCTTTAGGTATGTTGCTGTTTTCGTAATGATTTTGATATTTTTTTCAACAAGTAGTTACCTGACTTTTAAGCATTTCATGCTTGATGATACCTCGGATACTATTCTACCCGGTTCTGCTGCTCCTGAGAGATTAGCTGGGCATGTTGATCTTTATTCTTCAACCAATGGTATCGATTTGGCTGTCAAAACTGCTGATGAGAGTAATAACAAAGATGGGATTGCTGTAAGCAAATTTGCCATTGAAGCAAATTATGGTGTAAATAATGCTTCAAAATCAGCGCGTGATGTCTCCAATAGAATAAACAAGAGTCTAAAAGCACACCCCGATTACACAGAATCCATTTCGAATGTTTCTTTTGATGGGTCAATGGAGAATGGTTTTACTCAAAATACCCACAAGGAAGAGAACGCCGGGATAAGAACTCACCAAGAGGGCATAACAAAAAGGTCTTCTGGTATTGAGGATATTGAGAAGTTGCTAATGGCGGAAACTGAATTGTTGTCTTCAGTAGAACAGAATTCTCCGGTAATAGCTTTGAAATCAAGGTCAACTGACCGAAGGTTAGCTTTTTCTTCTATACTTGGAGCATATTCAGATATTCATGGAAGGTATTTTGGGATGGATATTGCGCCCCAGGTTGATTTTAAAATAAGCAAAGGTACATCTGTCTTCTTTAGGTTGCCCATAAGGTTTAAACATACACTTGATAATGAAATTGTGCGGGATGTAAGTAATGAGCTGAACCATAATTTTGAGCAGAAAAATCTTTTCTTGCCGGATAATTTGGATATACAATCAGGTAAAGTAAATGCCAACACCATGGATGTCAATATGGTATTGGGGGTAAGCCAGAGACTGGGAAACAAAGTAGCCTTAAGTACCTATGGACTTTGTGGCTATGAGAACGTCCTCGGCCTTATCCAGGCCTTTTCAAGTATTCCTGAATTCTCCTCAGCTGCAAACATAGCCTATCGAACTGCGAATACGTCTATTGCAGCAAAAAGAGATGGCTGGGTCTATGGGGGAGGAGTCGAAGCTGAAATCAGGTTAGGAAGCCGACACAGCCTGATTGGTGGTATGAACTATTATTTTAATTCAGATAAAAGCTTTGAGGCCGGGTTAGGCTATCGATTTAGAATTTATTGATAATCAGCCTAGTAGAAGGATTGGGTTTGCGAAGGGAGGAGCCGCATATAATGAGGAGGAGTTTCCTGTTGAATTAGGTAGTTGAGTAATACCGATGGACTTATTATTGCTCAGTACTATCTGTTTCGACTTTTGATAATAGGTCTTGAATTATGTAATTTGTATTACAGATTATCTCACTAATAGCCGGGCGCCAAGAATGGCAGGTATTAGCCAACTACCTACTTCGATTTTTCCATATTCTACCTACCCATTTCCAGATCAATTATACCCAACCCTTCCGATACAAATGGCGTAAAGGATATTATGATGTGAAAGTTATACCAGGATGACTTATATAATAGTCCAATAAATTTGAGGTATACTTGTCCGGATAGTTATGCGACTAGAGCTCTACTCTGTCCCGGGAGTGAAACAATCCGGGGTTCCGGGATGCCGAAGGTACATTCAGTATTACTTCGGAATAATCACCATTCCAAGTTTATTGGCCAGCTTGTTTCGTTCCTTATTGATGAGGATTTGTGCCTGCAGTTGGACTTGAAGACCTTCTTGGTCGCCATTTTCAATAAATTCCTTGATCTTATTCTTATTGTCTTCTGCAAGTTTGTTCAGATTGTTCATCTTAAGAAGGTCAAATGCTTGTAAATATTCATTCCGGTAATTTTCATCCGGCATCAATTGGTATTGGAGTGGATGTTGATATTTATCTATCCAGTTCTGACTGAACTCATATCCGGGATCAACCCACCTAAGCACCATATCTCTGATCTCCTGCCTGGGATGGTTCATATAATATTCCGGTGAGTTATTCTCTCCGCCTTTTTCCCTATTTTGATATTCATTCAATAATTCAAGATATAACTGATGATCAATATAATCCATTTCTTCAGCAATATCCTTGAAGATTCTGTCCTTGACCAGTTCTTCGCCATCATACTCAAAGGTTTTGTTGCCGTAGATAATCAATACCTTCAATATGGAATGCAATGGCATATTGTCTGTGGGAGGGGTTATACTTGCATCCTGTCGGGCTGATGGCTTATTGGTATATTCTTTTTGTTGGCTGTTGTCCAGGCGTTGCTCTCTGATCGCCTCAAGGCGTTGTTGATCGGAGAATTTACGTACGGCCTTGTTAAGTTCTGATTGCAGGACTTCCTCCCGTATATCGAGTATTTTAGCGGTCTGGTTGACATAAACCTCCCTCTTGAGGTTGTCAGGTATCCTTGCTATGGATTGGAGGATGTCCTGTGCGAGGGTAACCTTTTTGATTGGATCATTTTTAGCTTCCTCGGCAACACCGGCTATTTTAAAAAGGATGAAGTCCCTGGATTCCCGGGTTACAAAATCCTTCAATGCCTGTGCTCCATGACTCTTAAGGTAGGCATCCGGGTCATGGCCATCCGGCAGGACGGCAATTTTCACATTGAGATTCTGCTGCAATAAGATGTCGAGTCCACGCTGGGCTGCCTTAATGCCTGCTGCATCCCCATCATATAATAGGGTCACATTATCCGTGAATCTTTTGATTAGTTGGGCCTGTTCTCCCGTCAAAGCTGTGCCGGAGGAGGCAACTGCAATCTCAATTCCTGCTTGGTGGAGAGAAATTACATCTGTGTAACCTTCTACAAGGTAACAGTTGTCCTCCTTCCGTATAGCGTTCTTGCCCTGAAAGAAACCATACAGGATCTTGCTTTTGTTATAGATGTCGGAATCTATCGAGTTGAGGTATTTCGGAGCCTTCTCGCTGATGGTCAATGACCTGCCGCCAAAGCCGATTATTCTTCCGGAAAGATTAAATATTGGGAACATCACCCGATTGACGAAAAAATCCCTGTCATTTTGGGTTACAAGCCCGATTTGCTTCATCAAATCAATATTGAATGCCTTTATTTTTGCTTCATTGATTAGATTATGACCATCCGGAAAAGCAAATCCCAAACCGAATTTTTCAATTGTTACATCGTGAAAACCCCTTTCCCTGAAGTAAGATAAGCCAATGTTTCTGCCATATTCAGTTTCCGTAAGATTGGAAATGTAGTGTTTCATAGCAAACTCATTGATGAGCAAGAGGCTTTCTCGCTGTCTTGCCACCTCATTTTGTTCCGGCGTCCGTGCTTCCTCTTCCACGGTCACATTGTATTTTTTGGCGAGATACCTCAATGCATCACCATAGGCCATGTTTTCGTGTTCCATGATGAAGCCAACCGGTGTGCCCGAGCGACCACAGCCAAAGCATTTGAAAATATTCTTTCCGGGAGAAACTACAAATGATGGCGTCTTCTCATTGTGAAAGGGGCAGTGCCCAATCATATTGACTCCCCGTCGCTTTAATACCAGAAAATCACCTACCACCTCTTCGATGCGTGCTTTCTGGAATATTTCTTCAACGGTCTTGCTTGGTATCATACAATTCTAAAGACATTCAACTCTGTATAGTTCAACTATCAAAGGTAAAACTTTAGAATTGGTTGAAAAAAGGATTCTATGGAATATTGTGCTTTAATTCTCCTTTCTTTCAAAAAATAAGTATAAAAGATAGGTTCTAGCGGATAAACATCATCTCCCGGTATTTTGCCAGTGGCCAAAGTCCATCTTCCACTATTTCTTCCAAATGATCTACTGATTCCCTGATCTCAGCCATGATTGGCTTAACCAAATGGCAGAACAATTCAGCTTCTTCTTCAGGTTCAGCTTCAGAGACGGCTTTATTAACCGACTGGTTTAGTGTTTCGACCTTTTCTGCAACATTATTAATATGGTGAGTAATTTCATTCAATAAGTTACTTTGAGGCCTGAAAGCGTCCTCCTGTAGGCCAAGTTGTTTTAAGGTATAAATGTTTTCAGCTATTCCGGTCTGATATTTATAACATGCTGGCAATACATATGACTTGCAAAGATCAGAAAGCACCCTGGCTTCGATTTCCAGCTTTAGATTATAATTTTCGACCATTACAGTATAATGAGCCTCTAGTTCTATTTCGCTGAATATGCCTGTCTTTTGGAAGAGCTCACTTGTTTTGTCCATCTTGTACACTTTCAAAGCATCCGGCGTATTGGGCGTGTTGCTCAATCCCCTTTTCTCTGCCTCTTTTTGCCATTCTTCACTATAACCATCGCCTTCAAACAATATAGGAAGGGATTCATTGATATATTTCCTTAAAATGGACAAAATTGCGGTGTCCATGGATTCTCCTTTGGATGTAAGTAGATCCAACTCCTTTTTAAATTCAGTCAACTGATTTCCTACAATTGTGTTCATTATGGTCATCGGTGCAGAACAGTTCATGGAAGATCCTACCATCCGTATTTCAAATTTATTACCTGTAAAGGCAAATGGAGATGTTCTGTTTCGGTCCGTATTGTCAAGTTCAAGATTAGGAGATTTCTTAAGCAGTGAAAGCACCTCCTTCACCATTGTTTTGTCACTTTCTTTGCCTTCCGCAATAAAATGCAACACTTCTGTTAGAGCTTTTCCGACATAAACGGAAATAATGGCAGGTGGAGCTTCATTGGCTCCCAATCTGAAATCATTGGATGCAGATGCAACACTTGCCCTAAGAAGATCTGCATGCTCTTTAACTGCTCTGATCGTATTCACAAAGAAAGTCAGAAACTTAAGGTCTTTTCCCGGATTTTTACCCGGAGAAAGGAGGTTCTTCCCGGTATTGGTCGCTATTGACCAATTGTTGTGCTTGCCGGATCCATTGACACCATTGAATGGTTTTTCATGCAACAATACCGCTAGTTTATGCCTTTTAGCGACACGTTCCATGATGTCCATAAGTAATTGATTGTGGTCAATGGCAATATTGACCTCCTCATACATTGGGGCCAATTCATATTGACCGGGACCTACTTCATTGTGGCGTGTCCTGACCGGAATGCCTAATTTGTGACATTCTGTTTCCAGATCCCTCATATAGTTAAGGACTCTTTCGGGAATAGATCCAAAATAGTGGTCTTCCAATTGCTGCCCTTTGTGGCTTTGCCGTCCCAGTAATGTTCTTCCTGTTATCATAAGGTCAGGTCTGGCAATAAGGAAAGATTCATCAACCAGAAAATATTCCTGTTCCCAACCCAGAGTGGCGTGGGTTCTTTCAATGCTTTCATCAAATATCTTGCATACCTCCAAAGCAGCATTCTCCAGATAAGCTACTGATTTTAGCAGGGGTAATTTGTAATCAAGGGATTCACCACTGTAGGTCACAAAAATAGTTGGAATACACAGTGTCTTCCCATTCCCAACTTCTATAATAAATGCCGGTGATGATGGATCCCATGAAGTATAGCCTCTTGCTTCAAAAGTACTTCTCAGTCCACCGCCGGGAAAAGAAGAACCATCCGGTTCCTGTTGAACCAATTGTTCACCTCCAAATTCCTCAATGGCTTTTCCATCTGCTGTAATGGTAAAGAATGAATCGTGTTTCTCGGCAGTCTTCCCTGTCAAAGGCTGGAACCAATGGGCATAATGCGTCGCACCTTTGTCCATGGCCCAATTCTTCATGGCTTCAGCTACCGAATTAGCTACTTCCTTGGTGAGGTTAGTTCCTGATTGAATTGCTGCCTTCACACTAAAATAGGCTGATTCAGAAAGATATTTCTTCATCGCTTCATCATGGAATACATTCTCGCCATAAAATCCTGAGATTTTAACCTTGTCAGGCGTGTTTACAGGAAAATCGATATCGAATCTATTGTGTATAATATCGATTGCATTTGACCTTTTAAGACTCATTTTGTTTGAAAATTGATTATTTGGAAAATAACATTAGGAATGACCGCAAAGATAATTACAAAAATTTTTTTCTAACCTGTTATATATAATAAATTTTATAACTTATCTTGCCGTTATTATGGACAAGTTTTGAAATGGCTTGCAGGACTTGATTTTCTGTATTTTCAACTTAACTTATCCAGGTTGCATTAATTAAACTTTAACAAAGTTGAGGTATTTAAAACTTCTGATTTTTAGTTTGCTCATACTTTTTTGTCTTCCTTTGGAGGCACAAGTGGACGGTTCAACTGTTGATATTGAGGTGATAGATGAAGTGATTGAATCAATACTTGCTTCCAATCCGGACCTTACGGAAGCCCAAATCAATGATCTTACCGATCGCTTGTCTGTTCTTGCGCAGAGTAAAGTCGATCTTAATGAATCCGATCTGAAGGTATTTGAAGAACTACTTTTGTTAAATGAACTTCAGATACGTGAGATTTTGTTGCATCGGGAAGTGTATGGTGACTTTATTGCATTATATGAACTGCAGACTGTCCCTTCTTTGACACTTTCCGATATCCGCAGAATATGGCCTTTTTTGAAGGGAATAGGAACACCGGGCATATCGCCGTTTTCATGGTCTATGCTTTACAAGGGAAGTAAAACCATAATATCCCGTTATTCCAGAGTGCTTGAGCAAGCTTCAGGATATGTTGGTGATTCTTCTAAATATCTTGGAAGCAGGGATCAGATAAGTTTTAGGATGCGTCATGTTGTTCCTGGACGTGTGAGCATTGGAATCGGAGTTGAAAAAGATGCCGGGGAGCCCTTGAATACAAATTATAATCCCTTTTTATTCGATTTTGTTACCTTTCATGCCTATCTTGAGAATGTGGCGAAGCAAATTAAACAGCTGGCTTTAGGTGACTTTCAGGTTTCTGCCGGGCAAGGATTAATCATGTTTTCAGGGTATGGTTTTGGAAGAAATGCTTTTACTACAGCCGTAAAAAGAAACGAAAGGGCGATCAGACCTTCTACTTCATTGAATGAAATTAATGCTCTGCGTGGCGCTGCTGTGGGAATTGAGTTGGCCCCCGGATGGCAGATGATAGCCTTTGCAAGCCTTAAAAAAAGTGATGGTACTTTAATAATTCCTGATTCATTATCCGGTGATTCTGATGTGCTTATTTCTTCTTTGCAGATGTCGGGATTGCATCGTACTGAAAGTGAAATTAGGAATGGCAAACATATCAGTATGTTTACGACCGGGGGATCTTTGAAATATAACGGTAACCGATTTCAATTTGGAGCAAATGCCGTTTATGATCAACTTGATAAAAGAGTTGAGCCAGCCGATCGAGTTTATAACCGGTTTTATTTTAAAGGAAAAAATGCCCTGAATGCCAGTGTCGATTATACATATTATTTCCGCAACCTGATCTTCTATGGTGAGACAGCAATTAACCCTGAGAATGCAGTAGCAACTGTCAATGGCTTATTAGTGGGTTTGCACCCGAAGGTCAATTTAGCCTTATTGTTTCGACATTTGCCAAAGGAATATTACAGTCTTCATGGAAAAGTATTTTCCGACCAAAGCCAGACAACCAATGAAACAGGATTTTATGCTGGACTGGAAGTAAAGCCAAGTCCGCGATTCTTAGTCAACATATATGCTGACTTCTTTCGACATGGATGGCCTACCTTTAGTGCAAATGGCCCCTCTGAAGGAAGCGCTTATCTATTTAAGGCATCTTATCAAAAAAGAAAGTTCTGGGATGGTTATCTGCAGATAAGATATCAAAATGAGCAAGTGAGTGGGGGAGGAGATGCTCTGATTCCTCCTTTATATTTCAGACAAAAGACAGACTTAAGACTGCATTTTAATAAAAGGGTCAGTAATTTGATGACCTGGTCAACAAGGTTAGACTATAACTATATGAAATTGCCGGGAGACAGGAAGGAGAATGGATATCTGATGTATCAGGAATTTTGGTTTAAACCGCTAGGAAAGCCATATAATGGTTTTTTAAGGTTTTCACATTTTAATATTGACTCCTATCAAAGTCGTATATATTCCTATGAGCACTATCAAGCTTATGATTCACGAAATGTGGCATTCGAAGGCGTTGGCAATAGAATGGTGACAGGAATTAGATGGAAATTCAATAATGGAATAGTGCTTGAAGGTTCATATAATATAACTAAATATACGGATCGCAATCAAATCGGTTCAGGAAACGATAGAATCCTAGGACCGGTGAAATCTGAAATAAGGGCGCAGATTAGGTATGGATTCAACGATTGAAAATAGGGAAACATCCCTGAATTACATTTTGCTATAATTCTGGACAAAAACATTCCAGGGGGTTTTTTTGTAGTGGTCTTCGCCAAAAAATCGCATAATCTTATAAAAATCCTTGGGTTCCTGATAGCCTTGTATGGGTTGGATGACATTCAGTTCTTCATCAATAAACACTACAGTCGGATAGCTTAGTCTTCCACCTGTCAACAGTAAAGCAAATTCATTGTAACCCCTGCCTTTACTCCCGACATAACTATATACCTTATTGTTAAATTCAATATTGTCTTTGGTTTCGGCATTAAATTTGACGGGATAATAATTTTTGTTGATATAGTTGATGATATCATCGTTAGCAAAGGTGTTTTTGTCCATTACCTTACACCAACCACACCAGTCGGTGTATAGATCAACAATAATCTTCCTGGGCTTTATTTTATTTTGCTGGACCGCTTCATCGATTGTGTACCATTTGATTCTTGCATTTGTTTTTGTTTCGGTTCGCGATGTAGCTTGCCCCGTCAGTTTCCCTGCGAAACCTAACAAAATGCCTATGACCATGCCGAAAATCAAACTATTTTTCAAGGTTTAATCAATTTTCTGTTACAAATAAACGACATTAGAACATACTATGCATCATTTTAGTAAAAATCTACCTGAGTTTTAATAATACTTTAACCATTGCCAGTTCAAAAATGTCATTCTGTGATATAAATTATTTGTGAAAACAGATTGTTGGAAGAAGTGTATATTGAATTAGGTAGATGTGTAATACCTGATAGTCAGGCTAATCCGGCACCTTCAGTCCAAAAGATATCTGAATGAGTCAATTTTAGCATATGTAAAATAGTTGTTTTTTCATGTAATGTAATTAGCGTTTGATTAATTCCGTATTAATCATCTACCTATTTAGGTTAGTATGTTATCACAACACTTCCAGATTTTTAGCAAACTTGATTCATTGTTGTTATCCATCTTAGTAATAAACTGGCTATTGCCTGTCCTAAAGAATGAATTAGGTAGATATCTAATACCTGACTATGAGGCTAGTGTGGTCTCTCCGGGCTATAAAGTATTTGAATTTATCAATTTCGGCACAAGTATGATTCTGATGTTTTTTAAAATGTAAGAAGCGATTGAATGATTGGGTATTAACCATCTACCTAATTCGGATTGCCACCTTCACCCACCACATCCCTTCCATTTCGGTTCCTCACTCAACCACTGACAACAGAATTGAAACGCCCTCTTCCAGACACCATCACAATTTTTTTACCAATTATCACAGTTTATTTTAACTTAGCATTTACAATGCTGAAATTTCAAACTCTTAAGGTGGATATTGCGGATCTTTCAACAAATCAGGCATTGTGTTGACACGCTATTTATCCGTGAAATTGGTTGGTTCATGAAGTTTGTAAAACAGTTCTTTATTATATTTTTTCTGGTGATTTCAGTCGTGCTGATGATCGGAATATTTATGGATAAGAACTATCATGTCGAGAGGACAATAACAATCAATACTCCGGCTTATGAGGTATTTGATTATATCAGGTATCTCAAGAACCTTGACGCTTATTCTTTTTGGTCAAAAATTGATCCAGAAATGAAGCGTCGATATGAAGGCATCGATGGTACAGTTGGATTTACAGCCTATTGGAGTGGTAACCAAGACGTTGGCAAAGGTCGTCACATTATAACTTCAATCGGAGATAATTACCACCTGGCATATGAAATTGAATACCTTGATCCCCCACAGCCTAAGGTTAGTGCATCATTCCATGTACAACCTATCGATCAACAGGCATCCAAGGTGATCTGGTCTATGGACGGAACAATGAATTATCCGCTTAATATCCTCCTTCCACTTATTGATATGGATATAGTTTTAGGGGTTAAGCTGGATGCGGGATTGCAAAATTTGAAATCAATTATGGATCATAAACCGGATGACCCGGCTATTTCGATTCCTTCGATTGATAGTGCAGAATTAAACGAATAAAATGAATGAATTTAAAATTGAATTGAAATGGGGACTGTTATTCAGTCTTGTCACCATTTTGTGGATGGGAGGTGAGAAAATCATTGGTTTGCACCAAACGTATAGCAATTTGCAATTTCTTATCGGAATTCCTTATTTCTTAATTTTTCTTCTTGGAATGATGGACAAGAAGAGGCGGTATTATCATGGAAAAATAAGCTTCAAGGAAGGTATACGTTTTGGATTGGTATTGAGCCTGATAGTCGCCTTGTTGACACCTATTGTTCAGTATATTGTCTTTAATTACGTATCTCCCGATTATCTGCCTAATATGATAAAATATATGGTTGACAATGGTAGGATGGATCAGGCATCTGCAGATAGTTTTTTTTCCTTAGGTAATCAGATAAAGTCTTCTGCATATATCAATCTTGTGATGGGTGTATTGACAAGTGCGCTGATCGCCCTCTTCCTTAAAAACAAGCTGAACTAGTTCCCGGTTGTTATATCCTGTAGTAACCTTCCTTACATGACTTGGTTGACACTCCGGGACTATTCCCGATATATTTTCAGATAGGCTTCTTATGTATAGCCATGGAGTCTGGACTTGATTTAATGAATCATGAAATCATCCTCCATTCGATCAGTCGCATTGTCCTATAGGTCAGGTGCAATGCAAATAGCGAATATATCCTGAAAGGTGATATGTTCTGTCGAAAACACTTTAAAGTAAAGAGTTTCCGGCTCTGAGCACTTATCCTTAAAGTTGTTGATACTATTAAAATCAAATCCAATGTAGATTTTAATTGATATTTTTAAGACAATCAAAAATTTGATAATTCCTGAATATGTGAAATAATATATTGAAATGAGTTAATGAACATTTATTAAAAGACGTAGTGGTATGTAAAAAAATATTTATATTAAAACAGGTGAAAAATAATTTTATATTTTTTGAAAAATAATATTGTATGATTAAAAGTGTGATTATATGAAAATATAACATATAAAATATGGTAAATGTGAACATTGCGTTGTAATAATAATATCCATTAATGTTTATTTGGATTTATTTAATTAACATTTAAAAATTTAAATAAAATGTATTTATTGAAGGTTTTATAATTTAAATTAAATATTGTAAATTTGTCATGAAGTTTTTGTTAGTTTCGATATGGGATAATGGATTTTCTTTTGCAATAGATTTATAATTCCATATAAAAACGATGAAAACAAAGTGAATTATTCCCTAATAACTTAAATTAATCTTATGAAAACGATTGACAATGCTGTTTACAGACATTCTTTCTGTAGTTTAAAGACATTTAACATTTTACAAATTTTTGATGTACGTTTACGTACCCCTTTCTTACTTTTTTTGTTGATTAGTGCTCTGGTTGTTACTTCTCAAGCCCAGACGTGCCCCGCAAATCAGGGGACTGCAGTCAATATTGCTTCTTTGCCATATAATGGTACAGGGCTAACCACTTGTGGCGCCGGTAATGATTTTACCAGCGGCAATACTACTACTTGTGGTAGCAGCACTTATTTGGGCGGTGAAGATCTTGTATTCCTGTTTACTCCAACAGTCACCGGTTTGATATCAATTTCGCTAACAAGCGGGTCTTCTTGGGTCGGATTGAAGCTTTATAATGGTTGCCCTTTCAACGGGCAGGGAGGAGCTTGTGTGGCAAATGCTGGATCTTCCTCGGGTAATCAATCAATAAATACGAGTGTTGTTGCCGGAGTAACATATTATTTGATAGTAGATACCTGGCCTTCGCCTACATGTATTCCCAGTTTTAACCTGACTATCTCAGCTCCTACACCGCCTCCGACTTGTCCCGGAGGATTGGGCTCATATACAAATATCATTGTGCCTTTTTCTGCAACAGGGTTGACTACATGTGGTAAAGGTAATGACTTAACCTCCAGCAATGTCAGTCCAATCTGTGGCAGTTCTTCATACCTGGGCGGTGAAGATGAAGTATTTGTTTTCACACCTTCTGTATCAGGTAGTTACACGATAAACCTGACTAGTGGAAGTAGCTATGTTGGTATTATGTTATATAATGGTTGTCCACTATCAGGAAATGGAGGTACTTGTGTTGGTTATGCACAAGGATCCTCGGGCAATCAGTCTATAACTAATATATTGACTGCGGGAGTAACCTATTACCTGATAGTTGATTCGTGGCCGTCACCAACTTGTCACTCCAGTTATAACCTTTCCATAGTACTAAATGGTGACCCTTGTTCTAGTATAACTCCTTTGGCTTGCGGAACTTCTACAACGGCCAATTTATCAGGCGCCGGAGTATGGAGCGGTGGTAGTTCATGTGGGTATGGTGTGCCGGGCCAAGAAAAGATTTACTCCTTTACACCCGCCAATACTGGAACAGCAACATTGCAGGTTACCTCCACCAACAGTGGCGGTTATGTGGATTATCAATACAAATTGGCTTCCGGTGGTTGTAATTCCGGTGGATGGACGTGCATAGCTGATGTTTATTCTCCCGGTTCATATTCATTTAGTGTTACCGGTGGGCAGACGTATTATTTGTTGTTGGATGCTGAATCTTATGGCAGTATTATACATACTTTCCAGGTGAATTGTCCGGTTGCTTGTGTGCCGTCAATCACAGTCACCGAAACATCAGGTATAGTAAATGATGGAACGATATGTGTAGGAGGAAGTGCTACTTTATCAGTAGGTGCCGGTACATCTTATTTATGGAGTAATGGAGCCACTACACAATCAATTACTGTAAGCCCTCTCTTGACCACCACATACTCTGTAACTGTTACAGGAGGAGCTTGTCCCGGCACAGCGACTAAAGTGGTTACTGTCAGTCCATTGCCAAGCGCATCAGCAGGCTCCAACAGTCCTGTATGTGCAGGTGCAACCATAAGCCTCACTGCCTCCGGAGGAACATCATACAGCTGGAGTGGCCCCGGAGGATGGACCAGCACTGCCCAGAATCCTACCAGACCAAATGCAACTGCTGCGATGGCAGGGTCATATACGGTTACAGTTACAAACGCAGCCGGATGTTCTTCCATGGTTACAGTGGACGTGACAGTCAATAGTTTGCCGAGTGCAAGTGCAAAAGCTGATCCGAACCCTGTTTGTACAGGTCATTTTGCACAATTAGCTGCAGCAGGGGGTGGTACATACAGTTGGAGCGGACCCAATGGATTTGCCAGTACACTACAAAACCCCGGACTGGGCATCGTTCAAATGAATATGGCAGGTACTTATACAGTTACTGTTACCAGTGCGGAGGGCTGCTCTTCCACGGCTTCCATCAATTTGGTCGTCAACCAAAGTCCTAACGGATCAGCAAGTGTGAATCCGTCTTCAGTCTGCGTAGGTAATACTGCTCAATTATCTGCTTCCGGTGGTCAGAGCTACCTATGGAAGGGTCCGGGAGGATTTACTTCTACTCAGCAGAATCCGGTAATCAATGTTACCTCACATGTACAAGGTGGCACATACTGGGTAACTATCTCTAACTCCAACGGATGTTATGTTCAATTGAGCGTCACACTTACAGTCAATTATCCACCTGCCGTCACAGCAACTCATGATCAGAGTACCGCATGTACCGGCAGTACTTTGAAATTGTTTGGTACAGGAATAGGTACTTATTTGTGGACCGGTCCAGCAGGATTTACCAGTTCACTGCAAAATCCTGTCATTCCTAATGTGACACCCGCTAATAGTGGTGTTTATACCCTGAAGGTAACCAATGGATCCGGTTGTTTTGCAGTAGCTTCAACCACAGTTTCTGTTGTTGCTCCGCCAAATGTAACGGCAACGGTAAATGATAATACAGTTTGCGAAGGTACCAATGTTTACTTGTATTCAGGTGGGGCGTCAACTTATCAGTGGACAGGTCCTTGGGGATGGGTTTCAACTTTTGAGGATCCTATCATTTATACTATTCCTGCTTATATGAGTGGCGTCTATTCAGTCACAGGTACAGGTCCTACCGGCTGTAAGTCCAGTGCTTCAGTGACTGTTAATGTCTATCAGTTGATCAATGGTACTGTAAATGCTATACCAAATCCTGTCTTGTTAGGTGGGACATTACAACTTAATGCAACCGGAGGTACCAGTTATCTATGGACAGGCCCGGGTGGATTCTATTCTACTCAATCAAATCCTGTGATTCATAACTTTAATTATAAAAATGTAGGTACTTATACGGTTATCATTACCAATGAAGGTGGATGTGAGATGACATTATTTGTAACTGTTGATCTTGTATTACCACTTCAAGGAGATAATGTAAATAACTTCACCGTCAGTACAACAAAACTAGTAGAGGGTCATATATATCCTAATCCTTCCAGTAATTATATAACATTACAAAGACATGAAACTGCATCGGTGGTTTATTCCATCATCGATATGAAGGGTAATGTTCTGATCAAGAATGCAACTACGGATAGCGGTCAGGTTAATATAGAGTCACTCACTCCCGGATCATATCATGTTCTATGGTCTCAACCGGGAGTTGCCAGGGATGCATTCAAAGGCAGCTTTATCAAGGTTAAATAACTTTGAATTGTGAAAGTAACTAGAAAGAGGCAGTCTGTTGACTGCCTCTTTTTTATTTATATCTATAATTCTGAGATAAAGTCATTAGGTTTGTAATGTAATGAATAGGAATAATACAAGTTGGCATTGTTCATTTTTTAGAGTAATTTTGCCGACTTATTAATGAAATTTACGGCAAACTATTATTAGGAAATTTCCGTTTTATTGTTTTACACAAAGCGTTTTCTAATTTGCTGTTGATATTCTGCAGTATTGATGATTAGTTGATTATAGATACAATCCATGAGTGAAGAAAAGAATGAAAGTTTAAATTTTTTGGAAGAGATCATTGAGAAGGACATTGCTGAAGGTACCCACGGTGGCCGAGTGTTGACACGATTCCCTCCTGAACCCAATGGCTACCTTCACATTGGCCATGCCAAATCGATATGTCTGAATTTTGGACTTGCTGAAAAGTATGGCGGCAAGACCAATCTTCGTTTCGATGATACCAATCCTGTGACTGAAGATGTGGAATACGTCAACTCCATCAAAGAAGATATCAGGTGGCTTGGTTTTGAGTGGGCTAATGAGTTATACACGAGTGATTACTTCCCGACTCTCTATAGTTATGCCATCGATTTAATCAAAAAGGGCCTTGCCTATGTCGATGATTCTACTTCTGAAGAAATGGCTGCCCTGAAAGGAAGTCCGACAGTGCCCGGCCAACCCAGCCCGTACAGGGATCGCTCCATCGAAGAAAATTTGAGACTTTTTGAGGAGATGAAAGAAGGTAAATATGGCGATGGAACCAAGGTTTTAAGAGCCAGAATAGACATGGCTTCCCCAAATATGTTGATGCGCGATCCGATTATATACCGGATCAAACACGCTCATCATCACAATACAGGTGAACAATGGTGCATATACCCGATGTACGACTTTGCTCACGGGCAAAGTGATAGCATCGAACAGATTACCCATTCAATCTGTACCCTGGAATTTATTCATCACAGACCACTTTATGATTGGTTTATAGAGAAATTGGAAATCTTCCCTTCCCATCAGTACGAATTTGCCAGACTCAACCTTAATTATACCGTGATGAGTAAGCGACGATTGTTGCAATTGGTCAATGAAGGCTATGTCAACGGGTGGGACGATCCTCGGATGCCAACTATTTCAGGTTTGAGAAGGCGTGGATATACGCCGGCCAGTATTCGTGATTTTGCGACTAGGGTAGGCATAGCGAAGAGGGAGAATGTAATCGATTATGGCCTTTTGGAATTTTGCATTCGCGAAGATTTGAATAAGACTGCTATAAGAAGGATGGCTGTTTTGGATCCCTTGAAAGTTACCATTACAAATTTGCCGGACGATTTCAGAGAAGCACTTGCCACTGATAATAATCCGGAAGATGAGAGCGCAGGTAGTCGCGAACTTAGTTTTTCAAGACAACTTTTCATCGAACATGAAGATTTTATGGCCGAACCAATTCCCGGTTTTTTTAGGCTGACACCCGGTGGTTTGGTAAGACTTCGTAATGCTTATATCATTCGTTGTGATGACATGATTAGGGATGAGGACGGAAGGGTCATCGAGCTGAAATGTACTTATTTCCCGGAAAGTAAAAGCGGTCAGGACACATCCGGTCTCAAAGTTAAGACTGCCATACATTGGGTAGATGCCAATGATAGCATCGATATTGAAGTAAGGCTTTATGACCGATTGTTCAAGGTAGAGAATCCGCAAAATGAAGAAGGAGATTTCAAGTCCTACCTGAGTGAAGATTCGCTTAAAATATTACCCAATGCCAAAGGAGAAAGGGCGCTTATAGATACTAAACCGGGTGACCATTTTCAATTCCTTAGATTGGGTTATTTCTGTACTGACAAGGATACAATCAGTAAACCGGTGTTTAATAGAACGGTATCACTGAAAGATGGATTTAAGAAGAAGTAAGATTTAATCATTTATAAGATTTTGCCATGAAATTAAGGTTGTATCAAAACTCCATTCGTATGAGGACTCAAATTCCCGAGATAGAGGCCATCATAGCAACAGGTGTCATTGAAGCCTTCGTACAATTCGGTCCGAATGAGAGCGATAGGCTGACTTATAAGGTAAAATTTGATGACTCATCAGCCTTGAACATTGAATTTCATGATCGTGAAATCATCATGCATGTACCAGAAGCAACAGGCCGTCAATGGGCGGAAAGCGATGAAGTAGGAGTATACGGATCTCAGGATCTGGGCGATGGTAAGACTCTTCGAATTCTTTTGGAGAAAGACTTTAAATGTCTGGATAATACCGACGAAGACCAAAGTATGATGTATCCTAACCCGCGTCAGGCATGATAAACAGAAGCTATTGGGAAGACATCAGCTTCTTTAGAGAACCTGATTTTCTCATAATAGGTGCCGGTTTTGTCGGGCTTTATACGGCATATTTTCTGAAGAAAGCGCGTCCGGACTCCGATGTTGTCGTGGTAGAGCGAGGCCCATTCAGCAATGGAGCCAGTACAAAAAATGCCGGTTTTGCCTGTTTCGGAAGTGCTTCGGAAATATGGAATGATGTGGCTGCATATGGCCGTCAAAAGGTTGTGGATACCGTGCGAATGAGATTTGAAGGCCTCGAAATGACCAAAAGGATATTGGGCAGCCAAAGTATCGATTATGTAGAATGTGGTGGGGTAGACGTGTTCACAGAAGGCGATCATGCAGTATATGAGGATTGTGTGGACAATCTTTTAGAAATAAATGCTTTAGCTGAGGAGGCAACCGGCATCCCTGATATATACTCTGCACATACCGGCAATCCTATAGGATGTAAGGGTTTTACACATTTTATCCGGAATAGGGCGGAAGGTAGCCTCAATACAGCTTCCTTGTACACCTCTTTGCTGGATCTTTGCAGACAGGAAGGCGTCAGGTTGTTGTTTGGCCTTAATGTAGTGAATATTGATACGGATTTTCGGACCGTTGAGTTTGATTTTTTTGATAAAATTTCTTGTCCGAATATCATTGTGACTACCAATGGATTTGCGTCACGGTTGTTGCCTGTTTTGGACGTTCAATTTGTTCGGAATCAGGTTCTTGTAACGGAAAGAATCCCGGGTCTTGATCTGTTAGAATGTGTTCATTATAATAGTGGTTTTATTTATTTCAGGCAGGTTGACGGAAGGATATTAATGGGCGGTGGGCGAAATGTCCTCGGTAGTGCCGAAGTGACAGACGAGATGTCTACGACCAATGAAGCTTATGAATTGTTGCGCCATGTTATGATAAATCATATCGCGGTTGATACAATACCTCAAGTGGAATATCACTGGGCAGGTATTCTTGGTGTCGGGTCAGATAAAAAACCAATTATTGAACAAATCAATCCCGGAATCTTCGTCGGTGTCCGTATGGGTGGTATGGGCGTTGCAATTGCTCCTGTTGTTGGTCGTGAACTGGCTGAATTAGTTGTAAATTCTTAAGATTTTGATGTTTAGAAGGTTTACCAGCTATCTCCATATTGCCTTCATGAGCATTTTGTCTTATGGCGCATTGGGTCAAAATGTCGATACCGTTGATTTTGTCTATTTTGAAGAGGCCAAACATGGATTGATTTATACCAAAGAGAAGGTCAGTATCTTTATTGGCGAAGTCTCGTTTAACCATAAGGGTGTATATTTTTATTCTGACACGGTATATCGTTCCGATCAACTGATTCGGGCTATAGGTAACGTACTTATCCAGCAAGGTGATACCTTGAGCATATTTGCCGATTCCCTTCACTACAATGCTACTACTAAACAATGTGAGCTGTTTGGTAATGTCTCTTTTACCAAAGGGGAGCAGCGCTTATATACTGAAAAGTTATCCTACAATACAGAAACTAAGATTGCTGCCTTTGACGAATATGGCACATTCACCAATGGCCCTACCTGGGTTAAAAGTAAATCCGCCGTCTATGATACCAGGTCGGAAGATATAGTTCTCAATGAACACGTTTTTGTCCAGGATCCTGACTTCGACATCAAAACCAGTAAATTGAAATATAATTCCAGAACGAGACTGGTTACTTTTTTGGCTCCCACACTTGTTGCCCAAAAGGATGGGACGCGATTGTATTGCGAGTCCGGTTTTTACAATATCGATAAAAAGTATGGTGAGTTTGTCGGGAATCCACAATATCAGAAAGGGAAGGATAAAGCCATGGCCCGGAAAAAAATGATCTATGATGGCAGAAATGAATACTATTTCATGCATGGGGATGCTCGATATCAAGACTCTTTGCGTTATGTCCAGGGCGAATCGGTGAAATATTTTCAAAAGCGCGAATATTTCGAAGTCGATGGAGGTGATGGCTTCGCTTTTCTGCAAGATTCCAGTCAGATGCTCAAGGGAAAAAAAATTCAGTATGATAAAAAGAAGAAAATCCTAAAAACTACCGGACGTAGTCGTATCGAGGACAAGGATAACATCATCGAGGCTGATAATAACGACTTCAACGACGAAACAGGAACAGGGATGTCTCGTGGTAATGTGATCTTGCATGATAAGGCGAATAACTCAACAATACATGCCGAATGTGTGGATATTGACAGGAAGAAGGAGAATTTTAAGGCATTCGGCAAACGAGCGATGTTTACTGTGGTTAATGAAGAAGATACGGTGCATATCAGTGCAGACACTCTTATTTCCTTCAAGAAGGATAGTCTTACAGGCGATACATCCAGGATCATTCTGGCTTACTACCATGTTAAGATATTTAGTAAAAGCTTTCAGGGAGTGAGTGACTCGATGTATTATACGACGTTGGACAGCATTTTCAGACTATACAGGAATCCCGTACTTTGGTCAGATACTACCAATCAGTATTTTGGAGACACCATCCTCATCTTTCAGAAAGATAAGAAATTGTCTTCCATTATGCTGCAAAACAAGGCAATGATTATTACAACGCCCGAAGAAGTTTATTTCAATCAAATCAGTGGTAAGGAAATCCGGGCAATTATGGCGGATGACAAGATACATGCCCTGACAGTTGATGGCAATGCACGAACTGTTTTTTATAATCGTAATGATCAGGAAGAATACACCGGAGTAAATACGTTGGATTGTTCACATTTGCGTGCGGTTTTCGATGATGGTGAGTTGTCATCTATCAAATTCTACAAGAAAAATGACGGAAAATATTATCCCATGAATAAAGCCAACCATGCTGAAATTCAATTATCCGGTTTTAAATGGGATATCAGCCGACGTCCGGTCTCCCTTCAAGAGATGCGGGCTGATGGGGCCAATGTCATGATGTTTACCCTATCCGACAAGGAACCTGACCTGGATACTCAAGTCGTACTCACGATGCCCGAAGAAAAGCCGGTAAAAGAGACCTCGAAGAAAAAACCCGGCATCAATAGAAACAAAAAACGATGATATGATGGTTTTAGATCAGGTAGAACTGATTTTAAACTCGAAATTAAGAGACTGGATTAGCGCTGGAATCGTCTGTGGCTTAATAAGCCGGAGAAAAAAGTGCTAAGAAATACAATATTGCTAGAAAAACGAAGAATTATTTTCTTGACAATAGATTTACTTATTCAAGCATGGTTTCTTAAAACTGGCTCAAAAAACGGATATCATTCTCGAAGAAATGCCTGATATCGGTAATTTTATATTTAAGCATTGCTTGTCTTTCTATACCCATGCCCCAGGCAAAACCACTATACACATCCGGATCGATACCGCAATTTTCCAATACGGCGGGATCGACCATTCCACAACCCAGTATCTCCAGCCAGCCGGTGCCTTTAGTAATCCGCCTGTCTTCTTCTGTTTCCAGTCCCCAGTAAACATCCATCTCTGCACTTGGCTCGGTAAATGGAAAATATGAGGCACGAAGCCTGGTCCTGGCCTTGGGACCATACATGGCCCTGGCATAATAGTTCAATGTCTGCTTCATATCGGCGAGACTTACGTTCTTATCGATATATAAGCCTTCTACTTGATGAAACTGGCAGTGGGAGCGGGCAGAGATTGTTTCGTTACGATAAACGCGTCCCGGAGAAATAATGCGGATAGGAGGTTTTTGACTTTCCATAACATGCACCTGAACCGTCGATGTCTGACTTCTGAGCATGCGTGTGAAGTCATTGGCAAGGTAATAGGTATCCGTCATGTCACGCGCGGGATGATCTTCCGGAGTGTTCAATGCTGTAAAATTGTGCCACTCATCTTCAATTTCGCGATTCTCTTCAACCGTAAATCCAATTTTGGTAAATATTTCGATGATGCGATTAAGGGTCAATGAAACAGGATGCCGGGATCCTAAGGTAGTTGGATAGCCCGGTCTGGTGAGGTCCATTTTTCCGGAAGTAAGGCTTTCTCCTTGATTGTTTAATGAGGCAGAAAGACTGTTGAATTTTTCCTCGGCACTTTTTTTCAACCCGTTGAGTGCCTGACCGAAAGCTTTTTTATGTTCAGCCGCCACACTGCCCATTAGGGCAAATAGGTCTTTCAGCTTGTTTTTGGAACCAAGAAAAGCTATCCTAAATGCTTCGAGATCTTCCTTATTACTTACCGGAAATGCCTCGATGTCCTCTGCCATCTCACTTATTTTAGAGTAATGTGTATCGCTCATTGCTATCTTTATTATGTCGCAAAAATAAGGAATTGCTTTGTTATTATTGAAATTTCAGGAATTTGTCTGTAATTCGGCCAGTCTGTCCAGAAACTCTTGTTCTGTCCAAATCTCCACACTGCCCAGATCTTTTGCCTTTTTGAGCTTGCTACCTGCATTTTCGCCTACAACAAGAATGTTCAGATTGGCACTTACGGCACTCAGATTCTTGGCCCCAAGGGCCTCGGCTTTCTCCTGAGCCTCTTTACGCCCCATTTGATGGAGAGTTCCTGTAAACAAGATAGTTTTCCCTGACAGATAATGTCCTGTGACCTGAATAAGTGATTTGTGGTCCTGATTAGTCGCTAACATGTTTACTCCCAAACCCTCTAATTCTTTCAGCATGTCGATATTGCGTGGATCCTCGAAATATTTGATAACGTTTTGTGCAACAATAGGGCCAATATCGCGGATGGTTTCCATCTGTTCCTGTGTCTTGCCTGCAAGGTCCAAGATGCTGTCAATCTCTTCAGCAAGCAACTTTGCTACTTTTCGGCCGACATGATGGATAGAAAGAGCGTGGAGCAATCTGTGGATCGGGTTGGATTTACTTTTTTCAATGGCGTTGATAAGGTTATCAGCGCTTTTTCGACCGAATCCTTCCAGGCCAGATATCTTATCCGCTGATAATCGGTATATATCTGCAAATGAATTCAACCAGCCCAAATCAAAAAATTTTTCCACGATGGACTTACCTAAACCTTCTATGTCCATAGCGTCCTTGGAGGCGAAGAAAATCAACCGCTGTTTAAGCTGTTCAGGGCAATCGGGATTGACACACCGCCATACCGCTTCTTCCTGCGGTTTTATCAGGTTGGAATGGCATGATGGGCAACTGGAGGGAAAAACAATTGCCTTTTCTGTCCCTGTTCTGACATCAGGCAATGATTTGACGATGTATGGAATGACATCACCGGCACGCTCGACGACGACCATATCGCCCAGCCTAAGATCGCGGCTTTGGATAAATTCTTCGTTGTGGAGGGAAACGGAACTGATGGTTACCCCTGCCAAAGCGACGGGCTCCAGCTTTCCTACCGGGGTAATCGAGCCAATCTTTCCGACTTGATATTCTATATCGATAAGTCGGGTAGCAGTCTGTTTGGCCTGGAACTTGAATGCAATGGCCCATCGAGGATGATGTGCTGTTGTGCCAAGCTCCTCTTGCCATTTTGTATTGTTGAGCTTGATGACCATACCATCTATTTCGTACGGGAACTCCTCGCGCTGGTTTTGCCAAAGGTGGCAGAATTCGATTACTTCAGTGATATTCCTACACAGCATCCTGCCTTGATTAGGGGTTTTAATGCCTAAACTGCCAATGGCATCGATACCTCCAAATTGTGTAGTGAAGCTATTCAATATATCATTCCCTTCAAAATCAACGGCGTATGAAATGGTATAGATGAAGGCATCCATCTTCCTGCTTTCTGTATCTTTCGGGTCCTTGGTCCTTAGGCCTCCGGTAGCTGCATTTCTGGCATTGGCAAACAAGGGTTGCCCTTGAGCAAGGCGCTGTTGATTGACCTTTTCAAAATTTGCTTTGGAAATGATAGCTTCACCGCGTACTTCGATGGTATGGATACCGAGTTTATTGAACTCAACATAGAGCGGAATGGTTTTGATGCTCTTGACATTATTGGTGATTTCTTCACCGGAAACTCCGTCACCACGTGTGACTCCCCGGCTCAGTTGATTCTCTGTATAGACAAGTGATATGCCTCCACCATCATACTTGGGTTCAACACTGTATTCGATATCCTGTGTACTATCAAGCTTCAGCATCCGTTTGATCTGTTGATCAAATTCAATCAGATCCTGTTCATTGTAGGAATTGGCCAGAGACAGCATCGGCTTTAAATGAGCTATTTGTTGTGCATTTTCTGTAATGTCCAGCCCAACTCGGTCAGTGGGGGAGTTCTTTACCTTCCATTCAGGATGAGCCGCTTCTGCTGATTCCAATGACTTGAAAAGAAAATCATATTCCGTGTCACCAAGAATTGGTTCGTTGAGGATATAATACCGATACTCGTGGAATCGAATGGCATCCACCAACTCATTCATCATTTCCTTTGAATGGATGGATTTTTCCTTTTGAAGGATTTGCCTGGAGAAACTTACAATTTTATCTATATTGTCATTCATATCCTATGAACCTTTAAAACGGACGGTTGAAAGTTGTTGTTAGAAGCTTCCAGGTATTGTCCGGCTATATCTTTAATAGTTTGGTCAAAGTCGGTATATTGAAACCCGGGTATGGACAGCGATTTGCTGTTGTCAAACAAATACTGCTTAGACGAAGTGGTGGCAGTTTCACGAGTTAGCATGGGTCGGCTTCCTGTGACAAGGGAACGCAATTTATCCAATTGCCAGGCAACGCCGAGTATCCATTTGCGGGCTCTGATATATGGAGTCTTCTTGCCCAATGCTTTCGCAATGGTATCCAAAAATTGTCTGTAAGTCACATTATGTCCTATCATCAGGAATTTTTCTTCAACTCCCTGGTAGTTGAGCATCCTCATGGCAAATTCAGCCAGATCCCGAACATCGACAAACCCTGTCGTTCCGGTAGGGTAGAAGGGAATTCCCCGCCAAACATGATTGAAAAATCCATTGGTGCCTACCTTCCAGAAACCGCTACCAAGGATTAACCCGGGCAGTAAAACCCTGACATCAAGATTTTCGGCCTTGCCGCGCCATACTTCCAATTCACCCTGATATTTGGTAATTGAATAATAGGAATTTGAAGGATTTTCTTCAAAAGGTGTGTATTCATCTGTGACACCCCCTTCTTGACTGTTTCGGCCCAAAGCAGCAATTGAACTCATGTGGATGAATTTTTTTATCCCGAATTCCACACTTAAGTTAATGAGGTTGGCAGTTCCCTCCACATTGGTTTTTATTAGTGGCCTGCGGTCACGGGAATCGAATGAAACCAGAGCACCGCAATGTATAACGTGTGTTCTATCCCGCATGGCTGCCTCTAATCCAACGAGGTCGTTCAGGTCTGTTTCCACGATTTTCAACCGATCAACAACATCATGGATCAATGCATTGTTAGAAGTTGCTCTTCTGATGATTGTAATATCAGAATACCCATTCGCTATCAGGGTTCTTACTACATAGGAACCCACCAAGCCGGTTGCTCCGGTTACAAGAATCCTGTATGCTTCCTTTTCCAAATTAAAACATTTTTTTCAATCTTGAGAATAAAGAACGGGTCTTCATATCAGGACATTCGTACCTTGATATATGCAGCCACCGATATTATCGACCATTGATCCTGTAACTGTTTTCATCATATTAGGTATATTCTTTATTCTGAGCAGTCCTGCCAAAGCCATTAAGAGAGCCTCCTTAAATTCAATGATGGTCTTGGGTGGAATTGAAACCTGTATCCCGTTTTCATTACGACATATCTCGGCTATGCACTCCATGAGGTATTGATTGTAAGCTCCACCTCCTGTGACCAACATGTTTTTTCCAGAAAAGTTTGTTTGCTCACGTTGGCATATTAATTTCAGCTCCTGAGAAATTCGTTGGGCGATGAAATTACACAATGTATTCAATTTATCTTCCGGGCTGTAATCAAAGTTCTTGATGACGGGGTAGAATTCCTTCATTATCCAGTTGTTATCCAGAGATTTTGGATAAGGCGCCGCAAAATACTCCATCTTGTTTAGTGCGATGATCAATTCGGGTTGAAGTATGCCTTTCCGTGCTGTAAGGCCATCCTGATCGAATGCTTGACCTGCCAGTGAAGCCAGTTTATTCAATACCTGATTGGCCGGACTTACATCGAAAGCTATGTAGTGACTATCCACTCGGGCGCTGATATTTGCAATGCCGCCGATATTGAGGCAAAGCGGGTACTCTGAGAAAAGCAGATTTTCCGCAATTGGAATCATAGGTGCACCCTGGCCGTTGAGTGCGACATCTGTACTCCGAAAATCACAAATCACAGGATATCCTGTTGCACCGGCAATAGCCGCTCCGTGTCCCAGTTGAAGTGTCATATGGTTTTGAGGCTCATGGAATACCGTATGTCCGTGGGAGGAAATAAAATTAGGCTTAATATCCAGCCTTTTCATGAAAGTATTGGCCAGATCGCCTATATATTTTCCGAATGTAACATGCGCCAGCCAAAGCTCTTTTGCTGAGGCCAAATATGCTTTTTTTAGCCTTTCTTCCCAGAAAACACTTAGTTCGAAGGTCTCGGCTTCTACAATATGCCATTCAAGGATTGGGTTATCTGCTGTTTCATCGAAGGTAAATCGACACAATGCAAAATCAATACCATCCAAAGAAGAACCGGACATGACGCCGAGACCGTGATATACATTCATCTTTTATTTCTTTAATGTTTCTACATATTCTGCCAGCATAACTATCTCCTGCGGAGAATATTCATCTTTATAGGCAGCCATGGCATTCTTGCCATGAGTAATGATATCTATTCTTTCTTCTTTGCTCAAAGTGGATTTGCTGAGGTCTTTGGCGCCATTAAGGCCCAAGGTGCCATCTATACCGTGACATAACTTACATTGCCCTTCGAACAATTCCTTTGCTTCTGCCATTCTCTCGTCCACTGTCAAGGAGGATAAATGGTTTTCAGTGGATTTGTTATTTGGGTTGTCATTGGAGCACGATGCCATGAAAAGTGATAAAGTTGCTGCAAGTATGAAATATTTCATGAATTTTGTGAAATGTGTCGCCAAAAGTAATGAAACTTCAACAAATAAAAAACGCGTCTTTCGACGCGCTTTCCAATCTTGCTTCTTTCAAAGAAATTATTTTTTTGCACTCCATTCCTTGATGGATTCATTGTTCATTTTTACATAATCATCACTACCGGCTTCTTTTGCAAGTGCAAGAGATTTTTCGGCAGATTTGATGGCATCGGCATATTTGCCCATCTTAGCTTCGATCAACGACTGCTGTCTCCAGATCCAAAACCTGTCGCTATTCATTTTGGTAGCTTCCCGAATCCATACAAGAGCTTCATTCAAATCCTTATCTTCATTGTAATAATATTGAGCTGCTGCATAATAGTCATTACCGGAAGGACCGGCCATCTTCTCCTTAATGTTGGCCATGACTGCTGCATCTGTGTTGTAGGTAAACGGAACTTTCACCATAGTCTTATCCCACATGATGGCGATACTGGCACCTTTGTTGGTAACATCGGCAATATCAATTGTAAATGTCTCTACACCGGGGTTTATCATGGCTGTTTGCACCACGATTTTAGCGGCCACATCCTCTGATTTGATGTTGGCATCTGTAAGTCCACCTCCTTTTGTAAGATCTTTATAGAAGATTACAGTCCATTCATTCGGATTGGGAATCGTGTAGATAGCGTATGTTCCTTTTGCCAATTCACTGGAGCCAACTGTTGCCTTTTCAGAAAAGGTGATTTTTGTCGCACCATTGGCACCGGTACGCCATATTTTACCGAATGGTACAAGGTCGCCAAAAATAATCCTGCCTTTCTTGGAAGGTCTTGAATATTCTACGGTTGCTTCACCCAAACCTACATTAGCTTTAACGGTAGAGCCCGGAGAAGCTGCAGGGGTCTTGATTTGTGCATTTAGAACATAGCCTGAAAGAAAGCAGGCTGCAAAAAGAAAAAGTCCTGAAATTATTCTCATTATTATATGGTTTTGTTGATAAAAAACAATTCAAAGGTTTATTCGAAGGTTAACACAGATTGAATGAAAAGGTTCAATCGTTTGAGAGAAAAGTATAGAACTTATTGATAAAGAAAATATTAGGGTCAAATAAGTCCAAAGATAAATAAATGGAGTTCCTCCTCCGATCCCGTTAAAATTCAATGAATTCAATGGATCCATCTGCATATCCTGTAATTGCTTTGTCTGCCATACCCACAAAAAGACCCGTTTCGACAACTCCAGGTATCAATTGGATGTCGGTATTGAGTTGTTGTGGATCAGTAATCAAGCTGAAATGACAATCCAGGATATAATTCCCCTGGTCAGTGATGAAGGGCTTGCTATCATGCTCACGTCTAAGTACAATAATACCATAGTCGTTTGCTAATTTTTGACGAACTTGCTTCCAGCCAAAAGTGACCACTTCGACCGGTAGTGGAAATGCACCGAGGTTGTTAACTCGTTTTTTTTCATCAATGATTATGATCAGTTCATCAGCATTGTATTCTACGATTTTCTCCCGAAGTAATGCGCCTCCACCTCCCTTGATCATATTGCCGGCAGGATCAATTTCATCAGCACCATCAATTGCAATTTGTAATCTATCCACTTCATCCAGAGTGAGGAATTCGATTCCTTCTTCAATGAGTACACGCTGCGTTTGTACGGAAGTGCATACGGCAGTGAAATGGAGGCCTTGCGCCTTTCTTCGCCCCAGTTCCTTCAATAGGTAAAAAACAGTCGAGCCTGTACCCAATCCGACCTTCATACCCGGTTTGATATAATCAGCGGCGTGTATTCCTATTTTTTCCTTGATTTGATCTTGTGTAAGCATGGTGTAAATGTAAGGGTAATTTTGGTAAAGCAGAATGATTTAAGGGTTAGAATATTGACGAAAATAGGTTGGTAAATGAAAGGCTGCAAAAAGAAGTATATTTTTAAGTTTTGCTCCGGAGTGTTTATTTTAAAATTTTTTTCCATTTCCAACAGGGCTGCATACCATTTGTATAGTGTAGTGTATTTGGTCTGATTCTGAACAAATTATATCATCGTCGGACATACGTTTGTCAATTTGTAGTTATGCATTGATGATTAGGAAAGTTTTGCTTTACTTTGCAGCCTTAATTTAGTGAACATTCGATTTCTATAATGATTTCAATCAGCAATCTTTATATTCAATACGGTGACAGAATCCTTTTTGATTCTATATCGACTACGATCAATATCGGAGAGAAAATAGGCCTTACAGGAAGAAATGGTGCAGGCAAATCAACGCTGCTCAAAATATTGGCGGGTGAAATTACCCAGTTCGACGGGGTGGTAGACCGTCCCCGTAACGAGACTGTTGCGTATCTGCACCAGGATATTGAGATCAGCGGCGAACACTCTGTAATAGAAGAAGCTATGAAGGCCTTTGAGGAGTTGAATGAGATTGAACGACAGATACAAATTGCCGAGCACGATCTGACTATACGCGACGATTATGAGTCAGACTCCTATGCTAAACTCATCGATAATCTAACACATCTTACAGAACAATTTGAATACAGGGGAGGAAATCAAAAGGAAGCTAATGCAGAAAAAATATTGAAAGGGCTTGGTTTTAAAAGTCATGAATTTTCCAAGAAAGTCAAAGAATTGTCCGGTGGATGGCAGATGAGGGTCGAGCTGGCCAAGATGTTGCTTACTAAGCCGGATTATCTGTTACTGGACGAACCTACCAACCACCTGGATATTGAATCAATTATTTGGCTCGAATCTTTCCTGTCTGACTATAAGGGTGCCGTAGTGATGATCTCACACGATAAGATCTTTTTGGATAAAATTACCAGGCGTACCATTGAAATTGAATTGGGTCGAATCTATGATTATCAGGCCAATTATTCTGATTATCTGTTACAAAGGGTGGAGCGCAGGGCTCTCATGATGGCTGCCTATGAAAATCAGCAAAAGCTGATTGCCCAGAAAGAAAAGACCATTGCCCGGTTTATGGCCAAAGCCACTAAAACTTCCATGGCACAATCCATGCAAAAACAACTGGATAAAATAGAACGGATAGAACTGGAAGATGAAGATACATCGGCTATCCGGTTGAGTTTTCCCTCAGCTCCCCGTTCTGCTGAAGTTTTGCTGGATGCTTCCGGATTGGAAAAGTCATACAATGGTGTCAATGTATTTCGGGATGTGGACTTCCGTATTACAAGAGGTGAGCGGGTAGCATTCGTTGGACAGAATGGAATGGGGAAATCTACCTTGGCCAAAATATTAATTGGAAAAGAAAAGGCAGATAAGGGAACCGTGGTAATCGGGCCGAACACCTTCCTCGGATATTACGCGCAGAATCAAACTGAAGTCCTGCAAGGCAACCTAACCTTGCTTGAAACTATGGAAAATGAATCGCCACCGGAGAGACGAACTCAACTTCGGAATATTTTAGGTTCCCTCATGTTTTCCGGTGAAGATGTGGACAAAAAGGTGAGCGTTTTGTCGGGAGGAGAGCGTGGCAGGTTGGCATTGGCCTTACTCCTTTTACACCCCATCAATTTGCTTGTGCTCGACGAACCTACCAATCACCTTGACCTGAAGGCTAAGGAAGTGCTTAAAAAAGCCATTATGGATTATGATGGCACGATGATTGTAGTCTCCCACGACCGGGATTTTCTTTCCGGGTTGACCGAAAAGACCATAGAATTCAGGGATAATACGATTAAAGAATATCTGGGGGATGTCAACTATTTCTTAGACAAACGGCAGATGGAAACATTCCGCGAAGTGGAAGCAGTGCAAAAGCAAACTGCTAATTCACAACCAAAGAATTCTGCCCGTGTTGACAATAGTAAAAAGCAGGAGATTGAGAAAACCGAAAAGCGCATTAATGAACTTGAGGCAAAAATCAAATCGCTTCATGATAAAATGATGACTGACGATTTCTACAATTCACCTGATTATCAAAAGACGACCACGCAATACGCCAACCTACAAAAAGAGCTGGAAATAGAAATGACGCGTTGGGAAGAAATGCTATGATATTGTCCCTGATTAAGGTTCAATCAGGAATAATTCATCTTCACTTTTCTTGACCAATGTTTCTCCCGGAAGTGGTTTTCCGATGGCTGCTAATTTACTCAGCATGTCATTTCGTAGAGCCTTAAATTCTGTCAGACTTGAGCCCGGAATCGGATTAGGAGCAGGTAGTTTGCAGCTTTTTGGATTAACCTGTCTTCCATTCTTCCAGAACCTGAAACACACATGAGGTCCGGTAGCCAGACCGGTTGAACCAACATACCCAATTACCTGTCCTTGTCTTACCCTTTGACCTTTTCTCTGTCCCTTAGGGAAGCGTGACATATGCAGGTACTGTGTTGAATAAGTACGATCGTGCTTTATTTTTACATAATTACCATTACCGCCACCGTAGCCCTGAGCTTCGATCACGCCATCAGATACGGCGAGAATGGGAGTTCCGGTCGGAGCTGCATAGTCTGTTCCAAAATGAGGGACCACTTTGTTGAGAATGGGATGAAGTCTGGACATGGAGAACTTTGAGGTTATTTTAGCATATTTCAGTGGAGATGCCAGATATGATTTCTTCATAGGTCTTCCATCCTGATCGAAATATCCTTTATATTTACCGTTATCAAAGTAAAACACGTATTTTTCGCCCAATCTGCCTTTGTAGTATGCAGCGAGTAGTTTGCCGGCATCTACTTCCTCTCCTTCGATGATATTTTTTTCATAAACAAGTTTGATCATATCACCTTTACCTGAACGGCTGAGGTCCATGGCACATTCCATCGCATCTTCCATCTGACTGGCCAGATCCGTATCCATATTGTATTTCTTGATGGTTTCCCATAAGGAACCTTCCATGACACCTGATACAACTTCAATACTTTGCTCTACCGGTCTGTCGATCACTTTGACATTTTCATGGTTAAGGAGATCGAATACAACATATTTATATACGTTGGGTTGGAAAGCAATATACAGAGGCTGTCCGTTTTTCTTGCTCTTCAAAACCGTCATCTCAAGTCCGGGGTGAATGATTCGTGGGTTAAATGATTTCCTGCCGGCTTCAACGGCATTATAAGCATCTTTAGTTTCAATCGTGTATTTTGAAAGAATATTGATAAGGGTTTCTCCTTGCTTAACGGTGATAGTCTCCGTACTGAAAGTGTCAATCACCATACCGAATTTCATTTCAGGCGATTTGATGTTGAAACTACTTAAGGTAGAAATAATATTTTTATTGTATTTGGCAGATGGGTCTAAATTATTTGGCAGAAGTTTTGATAGAATCAGCGATGACAATATAAACGTGAAAGCTAATCCTGTATGCTTTATCAAATTATTAGTATTCACCGGCTTTTAATATAATGATGTAATAAAGTATCCTTCAAGCCGTAAAAATAGGAAAACAATTTAAATTCAGGTACTTATTACGTAATTTATTATTGGGGATTAAATAAAAATTATAAAATATTGTTTTGAATAATTTTAAATCAATTACTATAACAGTTTAATATTCACGTTATTGTATTTATTTATTTTAAATTTTACTTTGAGGTGTTAAAAAATGTTAATCAGTTGTTGAGAACATATGTATTTTTGCCTGATTATGATTGGACTACTTTCTGCAACATTAATTCTGAGTGTAATTCATGCACTGATACCTAATCATTGGCTTCCGTTGGTTGCAGTTGCCAATGCTGAAAAGTGGAGTCCCAGAGAATTATACCTTGTTGGATTCGCCTCTGCTTTTGCTCATGTGCTTGGCACCATTGTCCTCGGTATTTTATTGGGGCTGGTTGGAATCCGTTTGTCAGAAACGTTTGAATCCTATGCTCATATTGTTGCACCCGTTGTATTGATTGTCCTTGGATTGATTTATTTTTCGATTAACCTTCCGCATTCTCATGGTACGCCTTCAGGGGTTGTAGTTGAGACCTATCGGAAAAGCAAAGTGAGATGGATATTGGTTTTTGTCGGGCTGATGTTTCTTTCCCCTTGCCTTGAAGTAGAATCCATATTTCTAACTGCAGGTGGCTACGGTCTTCAAAGTGTACTGTTGTTGTCGCTGGTTTATGGTGTTTGCAGTATTCTTTCGATTATGCTTATGATTTATCTGGTCTATAAGGGAAGCAAGATATTTGCCAATAATGAATTTATTGAACACAATGAAAAGCGAATTACCGGATTGGTATTGATTATCGTAGGCTTATTGTCTTTCTTTTTACATTAAATGATAAAAATGAAGCGTTCTGTCTTATTCTTGTTCTCATTTTTTTCATTTCTGCACCTTTATGGGCAGAAAGCCTCCATACATGGGGCTGATGTTTCTACATCCGATACGCTCGGGATTACTTCCTTTAATATTCGTTATGGTGAGGCCAATGATGGGATCAATAGTTGGCCTAATAGAAAGTCATTGATTAAAAATTATGTACAGTCAACCCGTCCTGATATCCTGGGAGTGCAGGAAGCACTGATTGGACAAATAGCGTATCTTGACTCAATACCGGGTTATGAATTCGTCGGTGTTGGCCGTGACAATGGAATGACAGAAGGTGAATATTGTGCCATATTCTATAATGCCGATGAATTAGAAGTCAGAGAGTCGGGGACGTTCTGGTTATCTGAGACGCCGGGTGTTCCTACAAAGGGATGGGATGGTGCGTGCCCCCGTATTTGTACCTGGGCGAAATTTAAAAATAAAAATGGAAAAGAGTTTTGTGTATTTAATACGCATCTGGACCATATGGGCCGCAAGGCGAGGATGGAAGGAGCAAGACTGATCATTTCAAAAATTAACTTGTTGAATCCCAGGATTCCGGTCTTCCTCATCGGTGACTTTAATGCGACTTCCGAGGATTTGCCTATCAGAATCATTTCGGATTTTTTAGCTGACAGCAGGGAGATTTCTCAATTTCCGGACACCACGGATGGTTTTACCTTCAATGGCTTTAAGGAAGAAGGACAGGCAACAGAGCGCATTGATTACATCTTCGTAAATAATTTTGTTCGTGTGATCTCTTTCCATACCAACCAACTGCGGCCGGACAATAAATATCTTTCTGACCATTATCCAATTGAAGGTACTTTTATTTATTAAAAGTTTTTGGAAACAGAACATTTATTTTGATTTAGCAAGACGCTATTATACTGTAAGCATTGTGATTTTTTGAGCATCATTGTCAAGGCCAACTGCTAATGCTACATTTTTATTCTCATGCTCCGGGTATTTCAAATTCTGAAATTTAGGATGCAATTAAAGTCATCCTTGTTACTATTGTGATTCCGACAATCCTTCAACAGACTCTTGCAACTGTTGATAAAGCTATTGGGGTTGTGGGTGATGAGCAGTAAGGCATTGGATTGAAATAGTTCGGAGGCGCAATGATGGGAAATAAGGCAGATAATTTCAAAAGAAATTCAGGCAATTCCCGTTGAATTTATACGGATAATTTATTCCCTCAGGTGATTTTATATTGGTATCGGATTTCAATAGTCAACCTCAAATTCTACTCTCTTTCCCTGATTGGTTATGATGATGCCATCTTCGTATACTTTGACGCCATTTACCCAGGTTGAGATTACTTTGCCTGGAAGAGATTCGCCTTCCAAAGGTGACCATCCACATTTGTAGAACAGGGATTCTTCATCAACCAATGTGTTTGTACTCAGGTTGAGGCGAACAAAATCTGCATGGTACCCTTCGCGGATATACCCTCTTCCTTTTATTCTAAAGCAAATAGCCGGGGCGTGGCACATCCAGTGGACAACTTCTTCCAGGGTGGCTTTTTCCTTCCTGACAAAACTAAGCATGATATTAAGGCTGTGTTGGACCAATGGAAGTCCTGAAGGGGCTTTCAAATAGGGCTGATTTTTTTCATCCAGCGTATGAGGGGCGTGGTCGGTGGCCACTATATCCAGTTTTCCTGACTTTAATGCTTTAAATATTGCCTCTCTGTCTTCCTGTGTTTTAATGGCGGGATTACATTTTATTTTATTGCCTAATCGGGTATAATCCCTGTCTGAAAAGTAAAGATGGTGTACACAGGCCTCTGCAGTGATTCTTTTGTTTTTGAGAGGCACATCATTGCCAAATAGCTCCGTCTCCTTGCCGGTACTGATGTGCAGGATATGCAGTCGTGAGTTGTGTTTCTTTGCAAGATTTATCGCCCTGGAAGATGAAAGGTAGCATCCTTCTGCACTTCGAATCAATGGATGAAAATGAGCATCCAGGTTGTCACCATATTTTGCTATGTATTCCTCCATATTTTGTCTGATAGTAGCTTCATCCTCGCAATGTGTTGCTATCAACGCCGGACAATTTTCAAAAATATTTTCCAGGGCAGTTTCATTATCGACTAAAAGGTCGCCGGTACTGCTTCCCATAAATATTTTGACACCACAGATTTGAGAGTAGTCGGCTTTCAGGATTTCGTCCAAATTATTATTACTTGCTCCGAGAAAAAAGGAGTAATTGACAATACTTGCCTCTTCAGCTATGCTGTATTTATCTTCAAGTAATTCCAGGGTGGTTGCCGGAGGATAGGTATTGGGCATTTCCATGAAGGTGGTGACTCCTCCTGCTGCGGCTGCCATTGATTCTGTCCTGATATCGGCTTTATGAGTCAATCCGGGTTGTCTGAAGTGGACTTGGTCATCAATGATACCCGGGATGAGATAATCACCTTCAAAGTCAATTTCAGGCGTATCACCTTCATGCCGGATTCTGCCAATTTGTTCAAAATAGCCATTGATGACTTTGACATCTCCTTCTATAATTGTGCCTTCGTTGACTATCCGTGCATTCCTAATGATTACCGATCCCATACATTTATGCTTAGTTTGCAAAAATAATGTTTATAACGCAAAACAGCCACCCAAATAAGAGTGGCTGTCCTGGCATATGTTATCATTGTGGATTATCAAAGACCCATTCCGTCATATACATCCATGACTGACTTGACAGCAGCTGTCGATTCAGCCAGGAGTGCCTTCTCAGACTCATTAAGGTCTAACTCGATTACTTTTTCAACACCATTTCGTCCCAACACAACCGGAACACCTACATATACACCATCGATACCATAATGTCCTTCTACTTTGATGCAACAAGGGAAGATCCTTCTTTCATCCTTTAAGATGGCAGTTACCATTTGTGCTGCTGCCGCTCCAGGTGCATACCATGCTGAAGTGCCCATCAATTGTACCAGCTCACCACCGCCTTTCTTGGTCCTTTCTACTATGGCGTTTAGCTTTTCTTCAGCTACCAGCTCAGTTACCGGAATACCTCCGACTGTAGTGTATCGGGGTAGTGGAACCATTGTATCACCGTGACCACCCATGAGGATAGCCTGGATATCTTTAGGAGAAACTTTGAGTTCTTCAGCCAGGAAGGCACGATAGCGCGCTGTGTCTAATATACCGGCCATTCCGATTACCCTGGATGAAGAAAGGCCGGAAGTTTTGTGCGCAGCATAAGTCATAACATCCAATGGATTGGAAACAACTATGATAATGGCGTTTGGCGAATATTGAAGAATACTTTTTGTTACGCCATTCACGATGCCTGCATTGGTTGAGATCAGGTCATCACGGCTCATACCGGGTTTGCGTGGAAGGCCTGCAGTAATCACTACTACATCCGAATTCGCTGTATCGGCATAGTCGCTTGAGCCGATCAAAAAGGTGCTATATCCATCGATGGGTGCTTGTTGCCAGGAATCAAGGGCTTTTCCTTGTGCCATTTCACCTTTTATATCCAATAAAACGACTTCATTGACGAAATCGCCATGTGCCAATACGTTGGCTACAGTGGCACCCACATTGCCGGCGCCAACTACAGTTACTTTACTCATTGCTAATATTATTGATGTTTGGAATTTAATTTCAGGCTGCAAAAGTATGACTTTAAATAGTAAATAAATAGTAAATTTTGTTTTATTTAAAAAGGCATTTCCGGTTTTTGCGTATCTTGCAGCTTTATAATTCTAATCTCGTTCTCTATGCGAATATTTTTGACAACCTCCTGGTTAAGTTTGTTTTTTATTTTTTGTCATACGCTTGAAGCTCAGCAGGTGCGGGGCTATTGTGGGACACAAAGCAGTCCTGTGGCCGATGCTCAGCTGGATGCTAACATTGCCTATCTGGCCGCACACCCTGATGTATTGAATACTAGAGGAATTACTTATGTTCCCGTTCGATTTACGATAGTCAGATCTGCCAGTGGAAATGGTGGTGTCAACCCGAAATCAGTTTTCAGAATGTTCTGTAAGTTGAATGAAGACTATTTGGATCAGGATATTCAGTTTTATATGAAGGATGATTTCAAATATCTTAACAATGATTTGGCGAATACCGATCCTCAAAGTTCAAGTGGTGGAAGTATCCTGAAGAATGTAAAGGATAAAACAGCATTAAATATCTTTTTTGTAGAAGAAATCAAATCCAGCAGCCCGGGAAGCGTTCTTGGATTTTTTAGTCCGGAGAATGATTACCTTGTCGTTAGAAACAGTGAGGCTAATTACGAATCTCAAACCACTTCACATGAGATGGGACACTTTTTCAGCCTTCGACATACTTTCTATGGTTGGGAATGCGAACCGTGGAATGTAAATGACCATGGCCAAATAGTCACTTTTACGATTGCCCCTTGTTTTAGCGCTCAGGTTGAATTAGTCAATGGTTCCAATTGTTCTACAGCAGCAGATAAGGTTTGTGATACTCCACCGGACTACAACTTTGGCTTTGGCTGGCCTAATGATTGCAGACCATTCAATGTTGATGTATATGACAAAAATAATGACCTGATCAGGCCCTCTCAAAACAACTTTATGTCATACTTTTTTGGTTGTACAGGTTGGCATTTCTCTCAGGGTCAGAAAAACCTTATCAGGACTGATCTGAATAGTTCGAAGCGGAGTTACCTGAAATCTACATACACACCACCCTCAACTACCGTGAGTGGTGAAGTAAACTATCAGTATCCTATTAATAACCAGGAAGCGTTAAGAAATGCTCCAATCGTACTTCAATGGGAGAATGTTCCCGGGGCTACTTTTTATATCGTAGAATATTCAAGAAGAAAGTCATTTGATTCTAATTTTACTGTAACAGAGATGGTAAGGACCAATCAAGTTACAATTCCTGCCAATTATTTTCCATCCGGAGCTGCAACAGGTTACTGGAGAGTAATACCGATGAATGAGGCCGTTACTTGCAATGTTCCGGCTAATGGAAGCGAGCAATCTTTTACCCTTGTCAATGCTTTAGGTACTAAAAGTATTGATGGGCTGCAGCATTTTGTTGTCAAGCCCAACGTCTTACGCTCCGGCAATTCCATTCAAGTTGAGGTTAGTGCAGGCAAATCCATGGACTGTATGGTTCAGATTACTGACATTAACGGTAGGGTAGTCTATCATTATGGACAGTATAAGATGAATTTAGGTATGAATAAGATTGTCTTGGATGAGATTAATCTGTCTACCGGGATCTATATCGTCAGTATTAAGAACAAATCAGGTATCAACTCGCAAAAGTTGATTGTACTTTAATCAAGATGTATGATAATGCCCCGGGATAATTTTTGGGGCACTGTTATTTAATGACATTTGGGTTCCTTTTATCTGAATATACTTTTGTATCATTGCAGCATTATATTAAATCAGTTATAAACAATATACAATGAATTTACACGAATATCAGGGAAAAGAGTTGCTTGCCGGATACGGCGTGGCTGTTCAGCGAGGATTTGTAGCAGAGAATGTCGATCAGGCTGTCGAAGCATTTAAAAGGGTCAATGAAGAGTTGGGTTCACAGTTTGCTGTGGTGAAGGCTCAGATTCATGCCGGTGGCCGAGGAAAGGGTGGTGGTGTAAAGCTGGTCAAAAATCTGGATGAGTTGAAGGCAGAAGCCGGCCGTATCATCGGTATGTATCTGCGTACACCTCAGACTCCCGGAGGCATGGAAGGTCCCGGAAAACTGGTTAGAAAAGTTTTTATAGCAGAGGACTCCTATGCACCGGATTTTGCTGCATGTAAGGAATTTTATGTTTCTGTTTTACTTGACAGAGGGACCGGAAAGAATGTGATCGTTTATTCAACACAAGGGGGAATGGATATAGAAAAAGTGGCAGAAGAAACTCCGGAGTTGGTTTTGAAGGAGATGGTAGATCCTACGTTGGGACTTCTTCCATTTCAGGCAAGAAAGATTGCCTTTAATCTTGGATTGTCAGGTAAGGCTTTCAAAGAATTCGTTGTATTCATTGATCGCTTATATAAGGCTTATGTAGGCTCCGATGCAAGTTTGTTTGAAATTAATCCGCTGATTAAAACAGGAGATGATCGTTTGGTTGCTGTCGATGCAAAGGTCTCCATTGACGATAATGCTCTGTACAGACATAAAGATCTGGAGGAGGCTTATGATAAGCTGGAGGAAGATCCGGCAGACCTTGAGGCTAAGGACGCCGATCTCAATTACGTCAAGCTGGATGGAAACGTTGGCTGTATGGTCAATGGAGCAGGTCTGGCCATGGCTACTATGGATATGATCAAGTTGATAGGAGGCTCTCCGGCCAACTTCCTGGATGTTGGAGGTACTGCAGATGCCGCGAGGGTGGAAAAAGCGCTTAATCTCATTCTTAAGGATCCTTCCGTAAAGGCCATCCTGATCAATATTTTCGGAGGGATCGTGCGCTGCGACCGTGTTGCCGGAGGCGTTATAGAAGCCTATAAAAATATTGGGAATATTCCTGTACCAATCATCGTCCGGCTTCAGGGCACCAATGCCGAGATTGCTAAGAAAATGATCGACGAATCAGGGCTAAAGGTACTTTCTGCCATCGAATTAAAAGAAGCTGCGGAACAGGTATCTAAAGCTCTGGCAGGTTAAAAATAAAGGCCGGATCTATTTCCGGCTTTTTTTTCCTTCAAATTTTTGAATTGAATTGAAGAAGTTAATTCTGGTTTTATGTATCATCATTGGTATAGGAGGTATGTTCTTGCCCTGGTTTTCTTTGCCACTGATTGAAAGCCCTTCAGGAATCGAACTGGGATATTCCTGGCTTGGATTGGCATTGATGGGTATCAATTTAATACCGGTATTTTTAGCGTCATTTGATAAAAAATCTTCCGGAATTTGGGCTTCCTTAATTTTGGTATCCGGCCTGCTAGCCTGCGGTTATGGACTGTTGAATTATTTCAGTTATAAGTCAGATATTTTAGACATGGGTGATGGCAATTTCATTGCAAAGGCAGTATCTGACACCATTTCCTTAGGTGCCGGTTATATTATGTATATGGCTGCAGGACTGGTTATTTTCCTGATAGGATTACTTTCGAAGAAATAAGTCGCCTTAAGCATTTCCATAATAAATGGATCTGATCATCCTAACGACCTTGTCCACCTCTTCAAATGTATTGTGGTGAGAGAACGAGAATCGCACAGCCTTCCTCATTGGATCCTTGTCTAAAGCCTCGATGACGTGGCTACCTCGGTCAGCACCTGAAGAGCATGCACTTCCTCCGGAGACAGAGACGCCATGAATGTCGAGATGCAAAAGCAACATTTCGTTTTTGGGATGCGCCGGGAAAGAAACATTCAGTACGCTATAAAGCGAATCTTCACTGAGGTCACCATTGAAATCCACTTCCGGAATATGTTGTCTTAACTGTTCGATAAAATAATTCTTGATGCCTGTAATGTAGGTACGTCTTTCCGGCAAATGGTTGACAGCAAGTTCCATAGATTTTGCCAGACCTATGATGCCATGGAGGTTTTCAGTGCCTCCCCGGAGATTTTTCTCTTGCGAACCACCATCAATCAATGGTTCGAGAATGTGGCCGGAACGGATATACAGAAATCCGCTGCCTTTCGGGCCGTGGATTTTGTGACCTGTTCCTGTCAGGAAATGGATATTAATCTTAGACACGTCTAAAGGGAAATGACCTACTGTTTGCACTGTATCCGAATGAAATAGTGCATCATACTGACGGCAAAGATTGCCAATGGCTTCAATATCTGCGACTGTACCAATTTCATTGTTGGCGTGCATAAGGGAGACCAGTTTTTTATCCGGGCTATTGGCCAGATATTCTTCCAGTTGGATCAAGTCTATTCTGCCATACTCGTCGTTGTCGAGTAAGATGACTTCTGTGCCATGATTCCTTTGCAGATAAGTGAGTGTATGGCTGACGCAATGATGCTCCAATCTGGAAGATATGATTCTTTTGACATGAAGGTCTCGAACTGCACACTTCAAAGCCATATTGTTGGATTCAGTACCGCCTGAGGTAAAGATGATTTCACTTGGAGAAGCATGGATACAGGAAGCGATAGATTTGCGGGCCGCCTCGATCAAGGCCCTTGCCTTACGGCCCTCTGAATGTGTACTTGAGGGATTGCCGAAGTCGTTTTGCAATGTCTTACACATTATGTCGAGCACCTCAGGGTCGAGTGGGGTGGTGGCTGCGTTGTCAAGATATATTCTGTCCATGGATTACAATTGTTTGAAATGAAAGATTGTCATTTTTATAACCGGTTAAGTAACATGAAGTTAGGATCAATGATGTTTTTGAGGATCCCGGATGTCATCCAATCAATTCCTTGAACTCACCAATGATTTTCTCTGCCAGTCTATTTGCGGTAGCTTCATCATAAGATTCGCTATAAACCCGAATAATAGGCTCAGTATTAGACTGCCGAAGTTGAACCCAGCCTTTGGCAAAGTCTATTTTCAAGCCATCTGAGGTATTGATTTCTTCCTCCGAATATTTGTCAATCAAGCCATTGATTGCTGCCGTGACATTCCAGCCCGGTTGCAGATCAATTTTATTTTTTGAAATAAAATATTGGGGCAAAGAAGCTTTTATCTGAGTTAAACTGAGATTATTTTCCGCCATATAGGTGAGCATGAGCGCTATTCCCACGAGTGCATCACGCCCATAGTGCAGGGCAGGATAAATGATGCCGCCATTTCCTTCTCCACCGATAATGGCATTAACTTCCTTCATTTTCTCTACCACATTAACCTCTCCGACAGTAGCAGCATGATATTCCATTCCATATCTAAGGGTAATATCCTTCAGCCCTCTGGTTGACGAAAGGTTGGAAACCGTTTCACCGGGCGTATGTTGGAGTATGTAGTTTGCAACTGATACCAAAGTATTTTCTTCTCCCAAAAGGCTGCCATCTTCACATATAAAGCTTAATCTATCCACATCAGGATCCACGGCGATACCCATTTCGGCTTTTTCTGATATCACCCTCTCACACAATTCCTGCAGGTGTTGTGCCAAAGGCTCTGGATTGTGGGCAAAGTTGCCTGTCATCTCTTCATTAATTAGGATGACCTCGCAACCCAAAGCCTCCAGCAGTGGTGCAACTGAAATCGCTCCGGTCGAATTGATACAATCGACCACGACTTTAAATTTTTTGTCTGCAACTATATTTTTATTGACCAATGGAAGATTCAGAATGGAATCAATATGATGCTCTATCAAGCCTGCAGCAGGAATGATCTTACCTAGATTGTGAATTTCGTTAAATAGATACTGTTTTTCATGAGCAATCCGGATCAATTCCTGACCTTGAGCGGCTGATATGAATTCTCCCTTTTCGTTCAAGAATTTCAAAGCATTCCACTGAATGGGATTGTGGCTTGCTGTGATAATAATTCCGGCATCAGCTCCCAGCTTTGTAACTGCCATTTCTATCGTCGGCGTGGTGGAAAGTCCTGCATCATATACAATAAAACCTTGCGCCACTAAGGTGTGTATGCATAGTTGGGATACCATATTGCCGGATATCCTGCCATCCCTGCCAATTACTATTGAAGGGTGTGAATTGTTCTTTTTGATCATTTGGCCAAACGATGCGGCCATCTCCACGATATCAACCGGGGTGAGGTTTTCTCCGGGATGCCCGCCTATCGTACCACGCATCCCTGATATAGATTTGATTAGAGTCAAAAGTTTGTTCTTAAGAGTAAAACAATCAGGCCTTTCCTTCCGCAGCCAACTGACGGTTATTGATGGCCTCCAATTCCTTGTCTATGTAATAAAGAGATTGTGGGCCATCCCCAATCAGGTTGATCTTGTCCAATATCTCTCGCATAAGAGCTTCCTCTTCCCTTTGTTCCGTTACATACCATTGCAGGAAGTTGAATGTATCGAAATCATCCGTTTCATTACTAATTTCCACGAGCTGATGTATGGAACGGGTTACTTTTTTTTCATGTTCATATACCTGTTGCATCAACGAAACGATGGAATTGAACTCTGAGGCTGGCTGAGCAATAGCGGGAATCAACGGTTTTTGATCCACATCCAGCATATAATCGATGATCTTCATCATATGCTGATATTCTTCATTTGACTGGCGTCGCATGAATGCACTACATCCCTTTAGGCCTTTGGCTTCGCACCATCCTGACATGGACAGGTATAAAAAGGAGGCATAGCCTTCCATCCCAATCTGCGCATTCAACGCATTAACTAACTTTTCGGACATCATAGATAACTGAATATTTTATTTTTCAAAATGAGGTTTTTAACATTCTTTTAAAATTTGATCGGCATGTTCCGCAGCAATTACTTTGTGTATTGCCTGTTCGATGATTCCTTCTTCATTGATGACAAAAGTCGTTCGCAGAATGCCCATATATTTTCTTCCATACATTTGTTTTTCCCCCCATACACCATACGCTTCTGCAACCTTGTGATCTTCATCAGCCAGGAGTGAATAGGGCAACTGATGCATCTCACTGAAACGGGCATGACTTTTTACTGAATCCGGACTAATACCGAAGATTTCCAATCCATGTTCTTTAAGATCGCTATAATAGTCTCTTAGATTGCAGGCTTCTTTAGTACAAGTCGGTGTATTGTCCTTTGGATAAAAAAATAAAACATATTTCTTCCCTCTCTGGGCCAAGGTTTCCATATATTCTCCATTTTGATCCTTCAGTTTGAAATCCGGAGCTTTGTCACCTACTTGCAATTGTCTGGTCATTTTCAATTATTTAATAAATGTAGAAGTGTACACCTTCGTGTTTTTCAGGGCATCGAATACTTCAAGCCTTAGACTATGTTCACCCTTGGGAAACATTTTTGGAAACACATAAGTAATTGTTTTTGTTTTCAGATCATATACCATAGGAATCCAGATATCGTCGATAAATGCCTGATAATTGAGATATGGTGTTTGACCTGCCGGGGTAATGTTATCATCGATCCGAAATATGATGCGGGAGTTTTTAACCATATTTTTCCCGAAAACAACAGGTACAACAGTAGGGGGGATAGTATCCAACGTTATATAGAATGTACCAAATGCCCTCAATGAAGCAGTTAGTTTATTTTCATTCCATGTTCCGCCCCAGTTGGACTCTCGGTTATATTCATCACAGGAGGCAATAAATGCCTTGTTCTTCAAATGTTCCGGTACCTGATCTCCATCCATTGTGCATGAGTAATAATCAAAGACCGGAATATTTGGGTTCCCCAGCGTGTACATGTTTGAATAAATCCGTCCGGATTTTTCTTTTTCATTTTTGAACAGGAAATTTTGATTTTTAAAGAATGTTTTTTCTGTGAAAACTATGTTGATACCGGTATCCTGTATAATATTTTTCTTGTTGTAAGGAAGAAAATAATTTAAGGGTGAATATTTAAATACCGGATCACCGGGGAGTTTTTTGACATAAAATTCCATTACTGACATATTCCCGTTAAAATCCTTAACAGAAAATTTTATTTTTTTCTTTTCATTATCCTGAAGATGAATTACACCATGACCTTTTTGCTCTTTGATGATTGGCAGTATATTACCCGGGACAGAGTAACATTTATGTACATAATTTTTTTTGAGCCTTTGTTCCGGATAGTCCAGATGAGCATTGATCATCCGGGTTAAATCAAATGATACAGAATCCATTGTTATTTGATAGACTAGGGTGTCATTGACATGCATTGTAATGTCATATACCCCATTCTTGTTCCAGTTGCCTTCCTGACCATCTCTGGTATTGATACCCAGGCCAATTTTCGGGGAAAGGGTAGTTATGGTATCTCCTTTTACCGGGTAAAATATTTGTCCTCGCTTCCCGGCCATTACGTTCGTTGCATTGAACTCGTTGAAATTTTCATCCAGATCGTATATCCTGGCATAGCTGATTCCGGGAGCCATCTTGTCGGTTGAGGTAAAACCAAACAATAATGGATTGATGGGAATTTCCGTTTCAGTTTCTCTTATTTCGAAATGAAGATGTGCGCCGTTGGATGAACCTGAATTACCCATCCTACCTATGACCTGCCCTTTTTTTATTCTCAATATCGTACTGTCCGGGTAATATTGGATGTCAAAACGTTTTTGCCTTTCCTGTTCTGCAGCCGCAATATGCTCAATTTCACTGCTGTAATGAAGGAGGTGTCCATATACACTGGTAAACCCATTTGGATGGTCGATATATAGAGCATAGCCATATCCGGTAGGGCTGATGCCTATCCGTGACACAAAGCCATCTGCTATGGCATAGATAAGATCACCCTGGCTGCCGTTTGAGGACTTGATATCTACACCTGTGTGGAAATGATTTGGCCTTAACTCACAGAAGGTGCCCGCCAGCTTAATTTCGTGATCGACAGGACTTCTGAAATATCCTTTTGTTATTACTGGTTTAATAGGGCTGGCAGAGATCACAGGTTCAGGTGGTCTGCTAGTACAAGAGGCTACAAATTGAATCAACAGTATCAGGTATATTTCCAGCATTTTCAATCTAGTCCGAATCTTTCTTTTAACTTTTCCAAATGTTTTTCAATGTCGATGGGAACTGGTCGGGTTGCATTATTTGTTTTCTTCTCATAATTGTCAAGAATGGTTAACGTAGTGGGATCATTTTCTATCAATTCATTTAATCTGCGTAGCAATCCTCTTCTGAACCAAACTCGTTCCTGGTTTTTTCGTTTGACATCCCATTCGCCTGTTTGTTTTTGAGCAGCCGTTTTGCTTTCGATAATTTTAAGCAATCTTTCGGTGTTGTGACTTGTGACCGAGGAAACATTGAGGACATCCGGTAACTCAAGTCGGTAGTTTTTCATAACTTGCAACGATGCCTTAACATGACTGAAAGCCTCTTCACCCGCTTTGGTCAGGTGAGAATCATATTTGGTGATTGCTATAATATCAGCAGCTTCCATAATGCCTTTTTTTATTCCCTGAAGTTCATCACCTCCACCCGGATTGAGCAATAGCAGGAAGATGTCAGTCATTTCCTTTACCTCAATTTCGGACTGCCCTACACCTACGGTTTCAACAAATATAAAATCATAACCTGCTGCTTCACATATCAATATACTTTCCCGACTTGCCTGATTGACACCTCCCAGTTCGAGTCCGGATGGGCTGGGCCTGACATAAGCAGATGGATGTGAAGAAAGCTTAGTCATCCGCGTTTTATCCCCAAGTATACTCCCATGGCTTTCGCTGCTGGATGGGTCGACGGCAAGAACTGCTACAGAATACCCTTTTTGTATAAGTTCAAGACCCAATGATTCTATCAGGGTACTTTTTCCTACACCTGGAGGCCCCGTCACTCCGATCCTGATTGCGTTTGATCTGAAATCTCCTAAATGATCGAGGAGTTCAAGTATCTTCCGGCGGGAAGTCTCATTACTGGATTCTGCCCAGGTAATAGCCCTGGCAAGAAAGACTTTATTTCTTTCTTTTATCTTGCTGAAAATTTCCTGTATTTCCGGGTCAAACAAGGTTATACCGTTTAGTTTTTATAAGAGATATAAAAAATAATAAAATATAATAGTGTTAAAATCAATAGAATAGCTAAATAATCTTACCGATATAATATTGGACAAGAGGAATAATCGACATTTTAATCAGTAGTTATTCCGCCTTATATGAAATTACATAATCAGCCCCAATATCAACGATACAATGTTACTTCGCCACGCCTTGAATCAATGACGCCTCCCTGCAACAACTGGTATTTGACTATAAATACGTATGTATCACTTGGTGCTTCTTTTCCGTTGAATCTACCATCCCATCCATTGTTTGTATTGGTTTCAGTGAATACTCTCTGACCCCAACGATTGACGATTGTCATCTCAAGGACAGTGACTCCATCGGGAACGACAGCTCTAAATACATCATTCTTTGAGTCACCATTAGGCGTAAAAGAGTTTGGAACATAGATGTAAGGAGTTACTCCTGCAACGAAAATCTCACCTGAACCAAAACAATAGTTATTACCACCAGGGACAAGTAAAGCTTCTATACGGTCATTTTTCGATTCCAGGACAATTTCATAGGAACTTCCATGAACGCCAAGATCTCTGCCATTGATTTTCCATTGATAGGAAGCACCTGGAATTGGATTGACGACGCTTGCCGTGACGGGATTACCAATAGCTACATTGTCAGGCGGAGATACAGATATCTCCAATTGGTATGGAGGTCTGATCCTGATGATACAACCTCCCCAGGCAGGGCATCCATCCTGAATTCCTCCTACAACAAAGTTCTGTTCGGTAGGAGTGGTGAGTGTTGTTGTAGCACAATTGTTGCAACTGGTCTTTTCTCCGGGTGACCAGGAGATATTAGTGGCATCCGTGGTCACACTTACAGTGACAGGTTCATTCGGGCAGATTGTCGTATCAGTAACTGTAAGACCAATCAATGGTTTCTTGACCCTGATTGTCATAGATGCAGCACCCGGGCAACCGTCCGCTTTACCTGTCAGAGTGTAAGTAGTTGTATTGGCTGTTTTGATGATAGCTGTCTTGCAATCATTGCTACAGGTTACGCCCTCTTCCGGCTTCCACTCGAGATCGGTCATGTCGGTTTCAACATTTACCTTAACAGGCTCGTTTTCACACACCAATGTGTCTAAAAGGCTGAATTGGATTTTAGGAATCTTCACATCTATTTGCAACGAATCAAAACGAACACAAGCATGGTTGGTTGTTTTGCGGATGTATAAGAACGTATCTTGAGTGCTTATAGCCAGGTTTTGCTTATCTATCGGTTCAATCGCTCCTAATGCATTGCCCCAGTCAAACTTCATATCCGGATAAAGTGTTTTGTCGTATTGCGGTGAAAATAATGACACTATTTCTCCTCTGCAATAGTATGGCCTGACAGGTTGATGATCCAATGGTAAATCAGGGAGGCTGTCCACTCTGACTTCTACTTTCTTAGTATAGGTACATGGACCAACGGTAAAGGTCCCGGTATAGATCGTTGTCTTCAGTGGTTTGACTGTCATGGAGCTGTCATTGAGGGTTGTGATACTACCGTCATTTGGAGTCCAGGTAACCTTACTGTTTTTGGGAATGAATGACCATGCAATTCTTGTACTATCACCTTTGCATAATTCTTCATAGTCAGGAGTCTTTAACTCAAATCTTCCTTCATTGACCTTAATAATAAATTCGTGTTCGAATTGGCACTTTTGATCGGTGGAGGTTATTTTGACTGTATGTCTGGTATCTTTTTTTGCAATAATGAATGGATGATTAAAATCCGAAAAATCAATATCGTCCGGCGGAATAAATTCGTATAATTTTGCCTTGCTAAAGTCCCCAAGAGATAATTTATCACCATAACAGATCAGAGTGTCCTTAAAAGGTGCAATATATTCTGTTCCCGATCTGATGACTAAGGATACAGAGTCGGATGAAGTGCAATCGCCTTTGCTATAACTCACTTTGACTTGTGTATTGGCTTTGATCAAGACACTTTGAGTGGCTGAATTCTGATTGGGAAACAGTTCCGCAGGGGACCATGTAAAGACACCTCCCTGTGTAGCAGCGGTGGCGGTATATGTTACAAGGGAAGGACCGCAAATGGTATCCTTATCAGCAGTTAATAATACATCTGTATTGATGATGCTGACATTGATGGTTGCATTAGCTGTGCAAGAACCCAGGCCTGCAGTCAGATGAACTGTGGATGATTCATTGCTGACATATTCGACAGTTTGTTTGGTTGCATCAGTAAAGTTTTCGGAAGGTGTCCATAAAAATGTTCCTGCTTCGGAGGCTGTCAGGAGTAACTTTTGACCTTTACAGCTTTCTACCTGCACACCGTCATTGATACTAACACTAAATTCATCATATATACTTGTACTGTAGCTTGCAATTTCCTGACCTTCAGGAATTGAAACCAGGGTGATTGTCAGGTCTTCCCTTCCTTCCGCCACATTATCTACATTCACTGTAAATGGCAATTCAATAGTTTGAATTCCGGAGCCCACTACAAGAGTATCACTAAGTCCATCGACCTGAAAATCAGTGCCGGGTGTCGCATCTCCTGTAAATTTTACTTCAAAACGCCTTTCAACCTGTTGATTATCAAATATAAAAACTATTGTACCCTTAGTAGCTTCACAGTTTTCAACAAATATTTTCCCTACGGCATCATATTTCATATCTATTCCAATTGAATTCTGAGCAAGAAGTATTTGATTTGTTAAAAACAGGGAAAAGATTGAAATTAGGCCTATTAAAGATAATCTTAAGAACATATAATTCATTTAAAAAACAGATGTAAACATAATTATTTCTTGCGATAAGAAAAAATATTTAATTGCAAGCCTCACTCCATACCTTGACTGAATCAATGGTTACTGTTTCCTGTCCATTGGGGTTCAATGTTAGCAGGTAATTGATCAAATTAGTGATTTCAGCTACAGTCAGTCCTTTGACAGGAGGCATTTCTGAAGTTAGGTTTCCCAGACTGTCTCTGGAACTCCTGCCGAGTTCGATAATACAGGGAATCCGTGATTTATGATGAGTAATGATGATGGATTTATCAAGTGCCGGATAGAGTGCTGCTAGACCTTCCCCTTTGATTCCGTGACAGTTGGCGCATTTTGACTCATAGATTCGCTTGCCTTGGGAGTACGTGGTGCAGCCTGAATAAAGAACAAAAACAGCTGACAAAAGTACAATCAGCCACCGGGTCATTCAGTATCAAGTAATTGCTTCACCTTGCCCATAAATTTATCAACATCCTTTGGGTCGGTTCCATTGCAAAAGCCACGTACATGCCTGTCTTTATCGACAAGGATAATATATCCGGAGTGATCAAACCCTCCCGGAGTATTTGGATCTTCCAGCACCATACTCAGGTAATTCTTTGAGATGTTGAAGATGTCTTCTTTCTTGCCGGTAATGAATCTCCATTTGTCATCATTGATGTGCAGCTTATCCGCATAGGCCTTCAGTTTAGGTACCGAGTCATGTCGGGTATCTATGGAATGAGAAAGGAAGGCCACCCGATCATCTTTTTCAAACTCCTTATATATGCGGAGCATTTGACCTGTTACAATCGGGCAAATTGTAGGACAGGAGGTGAAAAAGAAGTCAGTCATATATATTTTGCCTTTAAAAGTCTCAGGCGTAACCGGGCGGTTAAGCTGATCGATAAAATGATATTCCGGAATTTGAGGCTTATCATCCTCATGTACTTTTATACCGAGGAAGGGTAATGGTTCGGGCTTGGTATTGCACCCATTAAGCACCAGAAGCAATAAAGAGAAAATGAAAAATCTGAATGTCATAATGCCTTGAGAGCGTATTTATTTTATGGGTGTATTTTTCAAGGTCAATTGAGCCACCTTGATACTTTCTGTCATAAGATTTTTAACACCCTCAATTTTAGCTCTTTCCGATTCAAGGAATACCATTTTGTTTTTTTCTATCTGAATGGTATCATAGTTTTCCTTAAAGCTTGACATCCAATCAGTCATTGCGTTGTCAGCTCTATTGAGCTCTGCCATAGCATGTCTGAATTGCTTTCTGTTGGCATCGCTACCTCCAAAGGCATCTATGGAATCCATTTTCATCCGGATATCCTGCTTTAGTGTTTCTATATTGTTCATCCACGGCATAATCTCATCATGTACTGCCATGATTTCGTTGAACATAGGGGGTTGGGTGCTGTCAATTGTAGAAACATGAGCGGCATGAGATGATTCATTCGAGCCATGTTCTGTGGTATGGGAGTCATTTTTACAACTCAGTAAAGACATTATCCCCAGGGTTAGAATAACACACTTAGATATGTTCATAAGGTAAAATATTTCCGGTAAAAGTAAGTAATTTTCAACAAACTAAAAGTCATATCTGATAAATTTTAATTTGTCGGAGTTTGGATAAATGTTGTAAAAGCCACATAATCAATCGGGTAGGCTTTAAGCTTTGGCGGTGATCGCTTTAATTTTTTTAATTTTATCTTTCTCTTGTATAGTTTTACTTTACATACTCAATATCATATAAGTCTGACATTTCTTCGAAAGTCTTCTTGTTGGAATAGTATATTTTATCCTGCCAATCAGGAATTTATCAGAAAGTGAAGCAAGGTGTTGCTCCAACAGGCTTTTGTTTTATTGTATAAGCTATTGAAGGTGGAAAGCGGTGAATATAAATTGAAAGTGTCTGATAAGGTAATCCGAAGCTTATGAAAATCAAATGCTTGTATCGCATTCAGCCTAAGGAATCATATTGGCAGTCTTAATCAGCAGGCCCAAATCAATGATAATTATTTTTCTAGCGGCGATATCAATTAAGCCACTTGTTTTGAAATCTGAAAGAACCCTTATTACGCTTTCAGTAGTCGTACCTACATAATCGGCCAATTCTTCCCGACTTAGGCGGATATTGAGTGTTTGGTTATCATCTTCAAAGCCATAAGTTGCTTTTAAGAATAAAAGTGCCTCAGCAGTACGCTCGCGCACACTTTTTTGTGACAAGGAAACAATTTGTTCCTCCGCTCTCTTTAAATCATCGCTGATTAATTTGAATATTTGCCTGTTCAGCCTGGGTTCACTCATGGCTAAATCGAGAAAAAATTCCTTCTCGATCAGGCACACTGAACTTTCTTCCAATGCTATAGCAGAAAGTCTGTAATTTTCATCCGTAATGATTGCACGATAGCCTATTACATCGCCATCCTTAGCCAGCCGGATAATCTGTTCCTTTCCATCAGGACCGGCTGTAGAGAGCTTTATCTTACCTGAGTATACACAAAATAGACCCATTGGTCGACTGTGTTGGGTGAAAAGATATTGACCTTTCTTGAAAATAGTGCAAGACTTGTGGGCGTTGAGATGATCGAGCGAATCGTCCGATAAAATCGAAAACAGTGAGTGGCCCTTGAAAGCGCAATTGAGACAATTTTTTTGTTCTACCTGAATCGGGAATTTCATGATCAATAAAAAATCAAATATATGAAATATTATCGAAATATTTTCAGAATGAATTTTTTATCCGGAATCATCTAAGTTGCCTCTCAATTTCCATAAGGCCTTGGAATGCCGAAATCAAGTATCATACGATTGGATATAAATGGAGTAGTTGGCAAAGATCAATTCATTGGATAAAGATTCCGATTGATTATCTTTCAATGTTGAGAATTTCTCTGACACGGTCTTCTGTAATGCCGACAATTTTAGCGATGGTCAATGCATCGAGTCCGTTTTCATAACTCTTGAAAACGAAAGAAACTTGTGATAGTTCAATCCCTTTTTCAATTCCTTTTTCGATGCCTTGTTTTTTGCCTATTTCAATACCTTCCTCCATCCCTTCGCGCTTCAGTCGATTTGCGAGGGTCATAGCTTCGGGTTTTACCTCTTCGGGAAACTCATCAACCAAAATTTCGAATTCTTCTTTTTCCAAGTCCAGATATTTAATCGCATAAACAAATATTGCACTAAAATAGTTCCTGTACTGACCGTATTCAAAGGTTGTAAATGCCCTGCTCAATATAGTTTTGTTTTCCATATTTTGCAATCTTAATAGTTGAATGTATAGAGCGGTTCGTAACAATGAATTGTTCAATCGTTCAATATCATCAATGGAATAATTTTTGAGATCGATGTATATCCGGCTAAATTCGGGTAGGTATGGCTTCAAATCGCCGGGTATATCTATAAAATACGAACTCAAACCGGCGGGGCTCCATTCTTGTTTCCCATGATAATAGAGTAGTGGAATAATCAACCTGAAACCTTTTTTTTCCCTGCTTTGCTTCCTGTAACCTAAAGCTAAATATTCCAACAATTGGAAAATTACTGCTTCGTCCTTATACGATTTGTGTTCGATTAATATTGCAATTCGGATTCCTTCACCGGAGCCTTTTATGGGAACATCAAAAATCAGGTCAGTGTGGCGATTACGCATTGATTCGGTGAGATAAGACAATTCACTCGGTACACATTTCTCTATATCCAAATTCCCCTTAAGACTTTCTGGTAGAAAATAATTTAAAAAGTCTTGTCCTGCAGCTGGATTGGAAAGTACCAATTTGACAAAGGAATCGTGGGTGATGTGTAAAACGGATGATTTAGGCATGATTTTAAATTTCGATAAAAATAAGAATTAATTTCAAAAAGCAGAAATTGGAATACATAAAATTTAGATATGTAGAAAATTTAAATATCTTCTTGTTAATTTCTACATATATATTTATTTATACTATCTTGCAAATCCATAAATTTAACTTGGATGGACATCAGTTCAATAAACTCAGCCGATGCTTTTGCCGGATTTTTTGCAAAAGATGATCTTTTCCCATGGTTAAGGACTTTGATTGAACAAATGGTATTGGGAAATATATGTATAGATATTGATGCATTTTCCGAAAGTCAATATCACAATTTATCTATTCTGTCAGATCATATACTGGTCGGTCCTCCTCAGGAGAACAAGCCCTTCGTAATCCACAATGGAAGACTGTATATCAACCGGTATTTCCAATATGAAAAATCACTTATAGAAAAAATCAGGCAATTATGTGAGCTTGTGGCAGCTGACAGGGATTTTGATTTTTTACACGATAATAAGGATTTTATCGTCAGACACTTGTTTCCTCCTTCCGGCTACGTAAAGGGAGCAGATTGGCAGTTGGTAGCATGCTTAACTGCATTTTTAAGTCGATTTACAATTATTTCAGGGGGTCCGGGAACTGGTAAAACTACAACAGTCGCCAAGTTACTCTACCTCTTACTTAAACAGACTCCGGATGCTAAAATAGGTGTTTGTGCACCTACAGGGAAAGCAAGCGCACACCTTGATGAAAGCTTTGCCAGGGCCGGAGATAAGTTGGCGGGAAGTGAATTCAATGATGAATTGGTTCAAAAGATTGCTGATCTCAAGGCGCTGACATTGCATTCGATGTTGGGATATATCCACAACAGCATTCACTTCAAACATCATGAGGGCAACCCATTGGATTTTGATATCCTCATCGTTGATGAATGTTCCATGATTGATATCACGATGTTTTTCAAGCTGTTCAAGGCGATTGATCCCGGCAGAACCAGAGTGGTGCTTTTAGGAGATAAGAACCAGTTGGCTTCGGTTGAAGCAGGCAGTATCTTTAGGGACCTCTGCAACGATACTGCACCGATGAATATCTTCTCTAAGGTAAGGACTGATTTTATCAATGGTTTTATTGAAGAGCCCTTGGATTGTATGTCAGGAGAAGTTACACATCCTCTTTTTGAAAGAATGATTGAGCTACAGACCAGTTTCCGTTTTAGTGACGATGAAGGAATCGGGAAGTTCAGCAAGGCTGTTTTGAACAACGATCAGGTTGTTATTAAAGAATTCCTTGAAAATAAAGATGATAGGGTTAAATTTCTGTGCCCGAATGATGTGGAAAGCGCTTTGAAGTCGGCTGCTCAGAGGCTTTTGCAGGTCAATGGTGGATATGTCGGACAGACCGGAGTCGGCGAGGCATTAAATCGACTTGTAAAAAGTATAGTGCTGTGTGCAGTTAAAGAAGGCAAGACTGGCGTATTGGCGGTAAATCGAATGATTGCCTCTGAGGTATCACACAATAATGAGCGATTTTATCCCTTCCTCCCGGTAATGGTTGCTTCCAATCAGCATTCTGAAGGTATTTATAATGGTGATATGGGTCTGATTTTAGAAGTAAAAGGTGAGGTCAATGCTTATTTTCCTAAAGGTAACGGCGAGAATCTAAAGCTCAATCCGGCCCAGATCCGTGAATGGGAACCGGCTTACGCTATGACCATTCACAAAAGCCAGGGCTCTGAATTCGATGAAGTCTTGATCATCCTGCCTGAGAACAGAGAAAACATTTTACTGACACGCGAATTGCTGTATACAGCCATTACACGAGCAAAAGAAAAAGTCACCATTGTAGGCTTTAGTGAAATCATCCGTGCAATTGCCGAACAGTCCGTCAAGCGGGTATCCGGTATTAAGGACCATTTTAAATCATAAAGTTATGGGCATACACATACCTATTTCAAATGATATTACCAAGTTGGCCGATGCTATGATTGAGGACATCGGCCTGTACAGGTTTGATGTGTTCCAACCGGTCTATATCGTCACTCAAACGAAGGGCATGAACAGTTGGCTCAAGTACAGAATGTCTGAACAGCATGGTGTGGCCGCCAACCTGATGTTTTTGACACCGGAGGAAATAGTATACGAAGTCTATAAGATTCTGGGCGGCAGCTATAAAGATAAAATTGACCGGAAGGACATGGATTGGTTGATATATGCTGCCTTGTCTGACGAAGCATTTAAAGAAAAGTTCCCTGAAAGAGCTTCCTACTTTTACAATGAAGAAGGTAGAGATAAGATGAAACAATGGGAATTAGCGGCTAAGATGGGGGATTTGTTTGATCAGTATCAGATCTACCGCAGTGAAGTTATTGCACAATGGAAGGTAAATGAATTGGAAAGCGTGGAAGAGAAGTCCCGCTGGCAGGCCTATTTATGGAAAAAGATTGATTCGATTGCCGGTGATAAGATCATTGATTTTAATGCAATAAAAGTAGATATCCTGGAAAAACTCAAAACCGTACAAAATCAGGAGCGTCTGGTCAGGAATATTCCGGTTTTGCATCTTTTCGGTCTTTCCATCATTACAAAATACCATTTGGAGATCATCCATGCAATGAGTGAACACATAGATATTCGTTGGTATGCGAATAATCCGGCCCCCGATTATTATTGGTTTGAAGATGAGCCACAAAAGGTATTGGATAAATGGAAGGCGAAAAACAGGAGAATAGAACATATTACCGTTGGACATCCCTTATTGACAGATTGGGGTAAGGTTATTCAAAGTATATTCAGGTTGATATCCGGTCATGAGGAATTTATCAATGCGATTACCGACCTGCCTTTAAAACAAAACAATGGAACCACTTTATTAGCTTCTCTTCAACAATCCATCCAGCACAATTCGGTTGATCGACCCGATTTTGACACCGGATTGTTTGATGATGATACGATCTCCATTACTTCCAATTATTCCAAAAGGCGTGAAGTCGAGACATTGTACAATTATATTTTGGATACCATAGCTACCAAACGGCATGGTGATATTCTGGATAGGGAAATCATTGTCATGGCTACCGACATCAATGCATATGCTCCCTATATCCGCGCTGTTATGGATAATGCACCTTATAGATTCAAATACAATATTGCCGATGAAGCTTTGGCTAATGTCAACAGTCCCGTTGCAGCCCTGATTTCGCTGCTGGAATTTGACGGCAAGCTGTTTGGTGCAGAGGAAGTTCTTGGGCTATTGACACATAAGTATATCCGGGAAAAATTCAGAATAAATGATTTGGAATTGATACGAAATACCATCGTGAAGGCTAATGCGCGCTTCGGTATTGAAAACGACTACTCAACTCCAGTGAATGATACCTTTATCGTTTCCTGGCGTTACGCATTGGAGAAGATTTTCTATGGCATTTGTTTGCCCGGAGAGATTAGAATAGATAATGAACATCCATTCTATACCGTCGAAACAACGGATACTGTGGCCGGAATTCAGGAAATATCGGCATTCCTGGCGTTTTTCGAGGCTTTAAAAACTCATGTACATGAGAGAAAAAATCCAAAGCCATTGAGGGAGTGGCGCAAATTCATCGAGCAGGTATTAGAGGATATGTTTGCAATTCCTGACGATGAAAAGAACGAAGATTATGTCAAAAAGATTGAAAAACTGATCAGATTTGAAAATCTGGATGATGGGTTGAAAGATGAAGAGATTCCATATGATGTATTCAGTAAGCGTTTCTTGACCGGATTGAAAGTAGAAACAACATCGACTCGTTTTATGAGCCGTGGAATCACTTTTTGTTCCCCTTTACCTTTCAGAAGTCTTCCATTCAAGCTGGTTTGTATGTTGGGCCTTAATCATGGAGAATATCCCCGCTTGGAGCGGCGCAGTGACTTTGACCTGATTGCATCCAACAGGAAGCTTGGCGACAGGAATCTTAAGGAAAACGATAAGCATCTTTTCCTTGAATCCATACTTTCTGCGGAGAAAGCTTTATATTTGAGTTATATCGGTCGGTCGATAAAAGATAATGAGATTCTGCCTCCCTCTATCCTTATCGATGAATTGCTGGATTATCTGCAGATGGGGAATGTGGAGGTTGATGTTAGAAAAAAATTGGTTTCTGAGCACCCATTTTACAGTTTTAGTACAAAATATAATAAGGATTCGGGCAATTTGCTTCCGAATTATTTCATCCAACTTGCCAAGGAGTGGCCGATTCCATATAATGACAACAGAGAAGTGCCGGAGATTAAGGAATATGATATCAATACAGTTTGGAAATTTTTTGAGAAGAATATTCAATATTATTACAACAATGTGCTGGGGGTGTATTTTGAAAGGGAAGACGGTGACATTAAAGATACCGAGAATTTTGAATTGGATAGTCTGGAAGAATGGACGGTGAAGGAATCACTCCTTGATTCAAGATTGAAAGGAGTAGAGCAGGCATTAGAGGAAAAACTCTATTTATCCGGACAATTGCCATTGAAAAACGTAGGATTAGGACTGGTAGATGAGATAGATGAAGTGATCAGTCCTTTGGTCGACGATGTCAAAAATGATTTTCCTGATAATTTTGATCCGAAAATTGTAAGTATTGAAATAACTTATGATGATGTACGGTATTTTGGTGAGATAAAGAATGTAATTGATAAGAAAATAATAAGTTTTCACCACGGGAGTTCAGGTGGAGAGGCAAAGCGTCGTGCCAGGTTGGCTTTCCAGTATCTTTTTGCTGTAGTATGCAATGTCGACATTACAGGTGGCGCTCTATACACCCTCAACGGCAAGCATACCTTAAAGCAACTAGGTGTTGATGAGGCGCGGGCAAGGTTGGGTAATATCTTAACGTTTTTTCATGAAAACAAAGAGAGGCTGATAGGATACAGCGCTGAACAATATTTTCAATCGCTTAAAGAAGATGATTCATTTGATAAGATTAAAAATTTCTTCTTTATCGATAGAAATTATCGTGATGATTATTATAGACATGTAATGCTAAACCATGATATCAATATCCACCGGGTGTGGGACATGCATGTCATCCTGCAAGAAATATTATTGGATAATGCCTATTAAAATGGACAATTCAATGGAAGCCATAAATTTTAAGGTAAACGAAGTGCCATTATCAGGAACCAATCTGATTGAGGCTAGTGCCGGTACCGGTAAGACGTTTTCTATTGGGATTTTGGTGCTCAGAACGATTGTTGAGAAGAATATTCCGATCGATAATCAATTGATCGTTACTTTCACCAATTATGCTGTTGCTGAACTCCAGGACAGGATACGAAAATTTCTTTCTCAGGCTATTGAAATCGCTTCGGCTTCAGAACAGGAGTTAGTATTGATAGCTGATAGATTTGAGCAACCTATTGTGGAAATATGTGAGAGATTCGAAGATAAGACAGAGTTGATAACAAGACTCCGGCAGTCTCAACTTCTTTTAGATGAAGCAAGTATTTTTACAATCCATGGTTTTTGCCAGCGAATGTTGAATGAATTTGCTTTTGAATCAGGTCAGAATTTTCAAACTGAATTACAGGCCGATGTTTCTTACCTGATTGAACGGGTAACGAATGAATTCTGGCGAAATGAAATCACCACTTTGGATAAAGACCTCTTTGAATCTAAAGATTTAAAGAAAGTTCGCGCCTATTTCAAGGAAATTTTAAAGCAAGGTCTTAATAATACGCAGTTTGACGTAAATGTTTCCAGCCCAATTAAGGATAATGGGAAAATTTCTGATATTATTGAATGTTACAAGGGATATTTAAAGGAATTGGAAACAGAGTGGGAGCGGCTTGAGTGCTTCATAGCTGAGGATAATACACGGCTAAAAGTGGATGTTGAAAGCAATTCAAATACCCGGAAGAAATATTCAGACTTATTGGGTCAGCCCAGGTTGATGCTGCAAGTGACCTTTGATTACTTCAAAGCGAATAAAGCAGCTGGATATTTTGATAAATTTTCATCACCCTACTGGAATGATGTAAAATCATTGGTCGAACGAGAGAATAATCTGAACAATGAAAAAAATAAAGTCATAGTAGCAATCCTATATGCTAATAGGGATTATTATCTGGATGTTTTAAATCAATCTATCAACGATTCCGGGGTCCTCACCTTCGATCATCTAATCCTTAATCTTCATCGTTCGATTGTTGCCGGGAATAATAAAAAATTGAAAGAACTGATAAGGCAAAAATATCGTGTTGCCTTTATCGATGAATTTCAGGATACCGATGTCATCCAATTCCAACTATTTGAGAAGTTGTTTATCGATGATCAGTATGATGATGATACTACCTTATTTCTGATTGGAGATCCAAAACAAAGTATTTATTCATTCAGAGATGCTGATGTTGAAAGCTACCTTCATGCCAAGTCAAAAGTGGATCATATTTATACGATGAATACCAACTTTCGGTCTTCAACAAGGATGATAGAGGCTGCCAATGAATTCTTCAAAGCCTCTGGTGATAATGTGTTTGGTTATGAGGCTGAAAAGGAGACGGGTATTTATATTGGTTATACAGAGATTCAGGCAAATAAGCATAATAAGAAGTTTTTGAGAAGGCAAGAGGAAGTTGAGGAAACCCTCCTTTTCTGCAATGCTAATGATGCTGCTACAAGTCAAACTCAATTAGTTGAGACGGTCAAATACCTGCTTAATCCTGAAGAACAAATCCAATTGGCAGATAAAGAAGATAATCAGTTAAGGGCTGTCCGACCAAGAGATATTGCAGTCCTTACCCGAGACAAGTATTCAGCAAAGGCAATCAAGGAGAAATTGCATGCTCTGGGAATTCCGGCTGTGAGTGTTGACGATACTTTGGTGACGAAGAGTACGGAAGCTAAAGAAATGGGATTGGTATTGCAGGCTATGTTGAAGCCGGACATCAAGAATATTCGTTCTGCTCTGTTTCTTACCTTTTTAAATACTGTATATAAAAATCTGACCGCTGAAAACCTGCCGGTTTTATTTATTGATGAGATAAAAGCTATTGAAAAATTTTCTCATTATCATGAAATAATGCTTTATCAAGGATTCTATCAGGCTTTTATGATCCTAATGGAGGACTTTAGTGTTGAAGAGAATCTTTCCCTAAATTATGCTTCACAGAGGAGTCTTGCCAATATCCTGCAACTTTCAGAAATATTGCATGATTTGCAGTATCGAAAAGGCCTTGATCCTGAAGAATTGATGGACTGGCTCCGACGTGCCGATTCGCAAGATTCAGAAGAAGGGGAATATACCCTGAGGATTGAAAGCGATGAAGAAGCGGTTTCCATCATGACCTTGCACAAAAGCAAAGGCCTGGAGTTCCCGATTGTTCTTATTGAAGGGCTAAAAGATTCAGCATTGAAGGATGATCAATTGGTTAAGGTGAAGCCGGGAGGGCATGCTGGGAATAATGATTGTATCAGAACTTTGCGTCATCCATTGGATTTGGATCAAGAAGGATTAGACCTGTGGAAAGCCAATGACCGACGTGAGATAAGACGCTTAATCTACGTTGGTATCACAAGGGCAGAATATCAATGCTACGTTTTTTATTCGACTCATTGGTCAACCGGGTTTAATACGAGCCCATTAAAAGAAATGATGGAGAATTTGGGTGAATCAACCCGCGTCAAAAAGGGTTTTGTACCTCCTTTTACCGATTATGCCTATAAAGATATCCTACCTGATAAGAAAGAATTGACAATCAAATCTTTCAATCCTGCCGATATTGAACCGGCAAACTCCGCCTGGCGAATTTTCAGCTACACAGCCCTTCGTCAACCCCACAGCTTCGCCCCTGCCTTTCAAGAACATGCTGGCTCCGATTATGATCATTTTGTTTTCAATCTTCTGCCACGTGGTGCCAATGTAGGCACAAAGCTCCATGATTTATTTGAAAATATTGACTTTCAGACGGAATTTGGAACCGGGGCAAACTTGTCTGACTATGAAAGAAGACTATTGAGTTTGTTCAATCGAAAGAAAGCCAACGGCGAGGAAGAAGATTATAGCGAGTATATTGCCCAAATGCTTGAACATACCTTGAATGCAAAAATAGGCGTAGATGGATCAATGATTTTACTCAAAAATGTATTGTCGGGAAAGAGAATCCACGAAATGGAATTTGACTTCTGTTTGAATCAGGAGAATATCAAACCTAATCTGACACCTTTGTTGTCGGAGTATGATATTAATTTAAGCCCTGATCTGACTCAACTGCAAGGCATTATGAACGGTTTCATCGACCTGCTTTTCGAACATGAAGGCCGTTATTTTATCCTGGACTGGAAATCCAACCACCTGGGCTATCGATTAGAAAATTATGAAAGCCCCGGACTTAATGAGGCTATGAAGGACAATCAGTACAAACTGCAGTATTTGATCTATTCTATTGCTGTACATCGTTTCCTGAAGCAAAGATTAAGAGATTCATATGATTATGATGTGCATTTTGGGGGGGTAATTTATGTCTTTTTGCGGGGTGTGCGGGCAGGAGCAGCGACCGGAATTTATTTTGACAGGCCGGAAGTTGGATTTGTGGATAAATTGGACAAGATATTCGGATGAGGGTCCGGAATTATAATTTTGTGAGTGCATTCGAAGCAGATTGGGTTGTAACCCGGAACAGATAGTTTTGAAATTTTCATTATTTTATACAATTTTGATTGATGATTTTACTAAATTTGAGGCACACTTTATTTTTTTAATAAAATCAATCATGCATCGATGAAAAAGCTTCATTATTTTCTTCTGTTTTCGCTTTTTATTGTGAATTCCAATCAATTAAGTTCACAGGAGGTGATGAGCCGTGAAAAATCAATGGTTAACAATAATGAGTTTAGGAGAAGTTATCTTTCTACAGGGTATGAGGGAATGATCTTCAGTTCGTCAATTTTCGAAAGGCCCGGAAAGGCCTCTCATTTGACCACACTTCGTTTTACATTGTTCTTCCATTTTGGGACTATGTACAACTATAATTTCAATTCGAACCTTGGGATGATGACTGGCTTGAGTATTAAGAATATCGGCTTCATTGATAAGTATGAAGCGCAGGACAGTACGGTCAAGAGAAGAGTCTATTCTCTGAATCTTCCGGTTGCGTTGAAGTTGGGTAGGATGGATTCGAAGCGGTTTTTCTTTATCGGCGCAGAAGGTTCACTTGCTTTAAATTACAAAGAAAAAGGATATGTTAAACGAAACCATAAAACTAAGTTCAATGAATGGTTTAGTGACAGGACGCCATTGATTATGCCCAATGTATTCTTAGGGTATCAGCACAAAAACGCGTATTTAAAATTGAGCTATTATCCGATGAATTTCCTGAATCCGGATTTTGTTGATAAGAATAATGTGAAACCGTATCAAGACTATAAGGTCAATCTCTTTGCAGTTACGATCGGCACAAATGTCGTTTCCCGCAGGTTTAAATAACCTGGCGCAGTAGGTCAATTTTGATCAGAATATTTTTTCAATTGTCCTGCGAAAAACACATCATTGTGTCTGACGATTACCTGTTTGTTCAGGGACAATGCATTAAGCTTTTGTCGATTAAACCGAAACCAGGGGAGCATGAAGATGTTTATACGATTGGTATGACAGAATTTGATTCCGGAAAATCTGCAAGCCAATCATCATAGTTATCGCCTATTCATTCTTAAGGATGAATCTTCCTTTATCTGATCCAACTTTCTTTCTCGAGGTGCTGTAACGTCACTTGTACCGGAAATTTTTCATTTAAATAGGCAGCTATGGTCTCAGCGGCATAAACACTGCGGTGTTGTCCCCCTGTACATCCAAAATTGACTGTTAGATCAGTGAAATTGCGTTGCATGTAATTTTTTACTGTGATGTCGAGCAATCCTTTGATATGGCTGATAAATTCAGGCATGTTGGTTTCCATCTCCAGATAATTTCTTACCTCTTCGTCTTTACCTGTCAGTATTTTCATCGACTCAATTCTTCCCGGATTATCAATGCCACGCATATCGAATACAAATCCGATGCCATGACCTGATGAATCTTCAAGGCTCCTTTTTTTGTAGGAAAAACTCCTTACTAGTATATTTAATCCTTTATCTGACATAATATCGATTCTTTTGATCCGATAATCTCTTGTATTATTGAAGTTAGATATGGGTAATTTGAAGTAAAGTCTTGCGAATCCGGCATTTCGCTGAGGTTGTCAATGGCAGGGCCAATACTGGTCACAAAATGAGGCTTTCGCTCCTGAATCCCACGCCGGCCATATGCACCGAGTACTTGCAGGAGCCTGACAGGCAGTACTACATCCTTATCTGCCTTAAGATCTGAAAGCTCAATCCTGCATGCTGAAAGTATCCCGGAATAATAATAATCCAATAACTCCTCCCTCTGTACTGTATTCAGTCCTAATTTAGCCTGATACAATAAGGAAATGACATCATAGGTACAAGGTCCTTTACGTGCCCCTTGAAAATCAATAAAACACAGCTCCCCATCTTCACGAACCATGATATTCCTCGATTGAAAATCCCGGTACATGAATCCCATGAAATGGCTGTTTTCGACACGTTGAGCCATTTTTTCGAATTCTTGTTTCAACATATTTTGATCAAACCGGATGCCGATCGGTTCCAGAAAATATCTTTCAAAATAGGTCAGATCAGTCATCACATCCTCCTTGCCAAAAAATGAAGAAGGATAACATCTGGAGTAGTCGACCAAAGGATCAACAAAGGTTTGGATTCTACAAAGCTGGTCGATGATCTTTCTGAGCCACGGCTGTTGATCCTTATAGCTAGCTCCTGTAAGGATGCTGTAGGCGTCATATGTCGCGCATTCTGTCTGTAAGTATATTTTTCGACTTTCATCAATTGCAATTACCTGAGGGACATTGATTCCTGCGGAGTATAAGATTTCCGATAGATAGAAAAATGCCTCGTTTTCCTTGATGTCCTCTGACCAGGTACCTATAACCGGCTTTCCAATGAAAAGCAATCTAAAGTATTGGCGACTGCTTCCTGCACCTGCCATTTGAGTCACGCGATCAGGGTCCAGATTAAAATACTCCCTGGCAAATTCCCTTACTGCTATAAGTTGTTCCGTCATTCTTCCTCAGAAAAATCGTGATCCTGTGGAGGAATGTCCTCATTCAGGTACTTCCAAATCTTGTCTTTCAGCGCGTCAAGACCTTCGTTGGTTACGGCGGAAATGAATATCGTCTCCACATCTTCCGGTAAGGTAGGCATAAGCCAACTTTTCAGTTCATCATCGATCAGATCCGACTTGCTAACTGCCAGCAGGCGCGGTTTGTCCAGAAGTTCAGGATTATAAAGTCTTAATTCATTCAGCAGGATATGATATTCCCTGCCTATGTCTTCGGTTGTGGAAGGTACAAGGAAGAGCAAAAGGCTGTTCCTTTCAATATGGCGCAGGAAGCGGATACCGAGGCCTTTTCCGAGATGAGCATCTTCGATGATTCCCGGGATATCGGCCATGACGAAAGAGGTATTATCGCGATGCCTTACGAGACCCAGATTGGGCACGATGGTAGTGAATGGATAATCTGCTATTTCAGGTTTTGCTGCACTTACTGATGATAGCAAAGTGGATTTGCCTGCATTTGGAAATCCAACTAAGCCTACGTCAGCCAAAAGTTTAAGTTCCAGAATGTTCCATTCTTCAAGTCCTGGTTCTCCGGGTTGTGCATATTTCGGCACCTGTTTTGCCGCCGTAGCAAAGTGTGCATTTCCAAGGCCACCTCTGCCGCCCGGAGTCAGGATGCGCTTCTGCTTATCTTGCGTGATTTCAAATAAAATTTCTCCGGTTTCAGCGCTTTTAGCTACTGTGCCAAGAGGAACTTCTAAAATGACATCCTTCCCGCTGCGGCCGGTGCGGTTGTTTTTAGATCCGTTGACACCGTCCTCGGCAATGACATGCTTTCGGTATTTAAGGTTGATCAATGTCCATACGTTTCTATTCCCTTTCAGAATAATATGTCCGCCTCGACCTCCATCTCCGCCATCCGGACCACCTTTTGAGTTCATTTTATCCCTAAAGTAGTGATGCGAACCCGCTCCGCCTTTACCGGAACGGCAACATATCTTAACATAGTCGATGAAATTCTGATCTGCCATTGTGCTGCAAAGATGCAAAAAATAATTGGACAGCATCAAGGGGTGAGAGATGAGTATCACAAATTCTTCTTTGCTTCTATTGAAAAGTATTACGGGGTGAATAAATGATAAAAGCTATGTGTTTGTGTTATAATATATAGATAGTAAGTGTATTATATATTATATTAATATATCTTATTATTAAAATTTGAGTGTCCGAAAATTAATTCTGTAAAGTGTTAAAGACTACTTGGGCGCTCTCAAAAGTACATTTATGCAGATAATTAATTTAATCGATTGTATACCATAAACATTGTGTATCTTGTTTCAACTTTGGCGACCTGACCGGTATCATATTAGCATAGTTGAACCGACAGAAGCCCAGGGATTGCAGTGTCTGCTCCTAGTTGATACTTTTGAGATAACAGTTGGCATTGCTTGTGGATAGTTACTCGAAATCCGTGAGTTGCACCATCAGGATAACGTGAAAAACCTAAATTTTTTAAGTATGAGCATTGGCATCATGATAGCGAAAACACTTGTTGCAATAGTAGCAATCCAGCATTTATTTTTCATGTGGCTTGAAATGTTTGCGTGGGAAACAGTTGGGCGGAAATTCTTCAAAGGAAATAGGCAGGGTGATTTTTTCAGACAGACAAAAAGCATAGCGGCAAATCAGGGGTTATATAACGGGTTTTTAGCAGCCGGTCTAATCTGGAGTTTTCTGATATCGGATTCCCTTTGGCAGATTAATGTTATGACGTTTTTTCTTGGATGTGTAGTCGTTGCAGGGATATTTGGCGGTTATTCAGTTTCACGGAAAATTTTTCTCGTGCAGGCAATACCGGCAATGCTGGCCTTGATATTTTTGCATTTGTTATGAATGTTTTTTCGTTATTCAAGGAAAAATTCTCCTGTTATTGCCGCATGAAGTCCCGTGGAAACTCTTCATAGTGCAAATTCAATCAGCCAATCTAAATAATACACAGGAGAATTATAAATTATTGCCCGGTTTCATAAAGTATTTAGATTGAAAGAATCTGGAAATGTTTCTCTTTGGTCAATCCTAAATATAATACCGAAGGTACATTCGCTATCGACCAATTTCATTGATCTATACGACTGTAACCTCGGCATCCCGGAACCCCGGATTGTTGCACTCCCGGGACAGGGCAGAGCTCTAGTAGCATAGCTATCCGGACAAGTATACCAAAAATTTATGGACTATTATGTAAATCATCTTGGTATAGCATTCCGTAATGCAGTTGCACAGTTGTCATTTTGTCCTAAACATATGGTTATCAGTGACATAATTGCATGTTCTTCGTTGGGCGCCTGCCATTTTTTCATATAAGTAGAATAGTTCTTATATTGGCTTGTTTTTTGATTGATACAAGTCAAGTAAAACTGAAAACTATGACACTGGATAATTTCACAATAAATGCGCAGGATGCTATCATCAAGGCGCAAAAAATTGCATCCGACCGTTCTCAGCAAACGGTTGATACCGCTCATATTCTTCGTGGGATCATTGACACTGACGAAAGTGTAGTTTCATTTTTATTGAATAAAATGGCAGTGGATCTTAATCCCATTAAAGATGAAAATGACAAATTGATTGATTTAATTCCGAAAGTGCAGGGCTCGGACAAGCAATTTCTTTCCAATGATGCCAATAATGCGATCTCAAAAGCGAAGGAGGCAATGAAGGAGTTTGGCGACGAATTCATTTCTTTGGAATTGCTTTTCCTGGGTCTATTCAAGGGAAGCGACCGCACTGCAAGACTTTTAAAAGATCGCGGGCTGACAGAAGCAGGACTGGTCTCTGCCATCAAAGAATTGAGAAAGGGCAATAAGGTTAACTCTCAGAGCGGAGACAGTTCCTATAATTCACTTGGTAAATACGCAATTAATCTGAATGAAAGGGCTGAATCGGGCAAGCTCGACCCTATCATCGGGAGGGATGAAGAGATTAGACGCGTTATGCACATACTTTCACGTCGAAAGAAGAACAACCCTATCCTGGTAGGTGAAGCAGGGGTAGGAAAGACTGCAATTGTTGAAGGTATAGCCTGGCGGATCGTTAAGCAAGATGTGCCTGAAAACCTGAAGAGTAAGACTATATTCAGTCTGGACCTATCATCATTAGTTGCCGGTGCAAAGTATAAGGGTGAATTTGAGGAAAGGCTAAAAGCCGTCATCAAGGAGGTTACAGAAAGCGATGGAGAAATCATACTTTTCATTGATGAGATCCACACCTTGATTGGTGCAGGCGGGGGCAGTGGGGCAATGGATGCTGCCAATATTCTTAAGCCTGCATTGGCAAGAGGTGAGCTCCATGCCATTGGTGCTACAACTTTGGATGAGTATCAGAAGTATTTTGAAAAAGATGCTGCTTTGGTACGAAGGTTTCAGAATGTGATGGTAGATGAGCCTAGTGTGGAAGATACCATCTCCATTCTTCGAGGACTGCAGGAAAAATATGAAGTCTTCCATAAGATTGAAATTCTGGATGAAGCGTTGATTGCAGCGGCGGAAATGTCTCATCGCTACATTGCAGATCGACAATTGCCGGATAAGGCGATCGACCTGATCGATGAAGCAGCTGCCAAGCTAAGACTGGAGCTCAACTCGATGCCCGATTCAATCGATGAACTGGACAGGAAGGTACGCCAGCTTGAGATAGAACGTGAAGCCATCAAACGAGAAAAAGATGACAAGAAACTGGCGGCTATTTCTGAATCCATCGCCAACGCCAAACAACAACTGGATTCTGTCATGGCCAAATGGAAAAATGAAAAAGCCATTGTTGACCGTATCAATACATTGCGGGAAGAGATCGAAGAGTTGGACCGAAAGGCGCAGAAGGCTGAACGAGAGAGTGACTTTGAGACTGTTGCCAAGATTCGTTATGGAGAACTACAGGCCAAACAACAGGAATTGAAGGAGTCAGAAAACGAGCTGAATGCACTGCCTGAAGGTTCACGATTCACCGCTCAAATGGTTACTGCTAACGATATCGCGGATGTCGTATCTAAATGGACCGGCATACCTGTCTCCAAATTACAGCAAAGCGAGAAAGACAAATTGCTCAATATGGAAAAGGAAATAGGGAAAATGCTCATTGGGCAGACTGAAGCCGTTGAGGCAGTAAGTGAAGCAGTAAGACGGAATCGTGCAGGATTGAGCGACAGTAAGAGGCCTGTGGGATCCTTTATTTTCATGGGACCTACAGGGGTAGGGAAGACCGAGTTGACCAAAGCGCTTGCGGATGTTTTGTTCGATGACAAGGATGCTATAATCAGAATTGATATGAGTGAATACATGGAAAAACACTCGGTATCAAGATTGGTAGGCGCACCTCCCGGTTATGTAGGTTATGAAGAGGGTGGTCAGTTGACAGAGGCAGTGCGTCATAGACCATACTCCATCGTATTGCTGGATGAAATAGAAAAAGCCAATGCGGATGTGTTCAACATTCTCCTGCAGGTACTTGACGATGGACGGTTGACAGATGGAAAGGGAAGGGAGGTCAATTTCAAGAATACCATTATCATCATGACATCCAACCTTGGTTCTAACATTATTCTTGAGAATTTTGAGGATTTGGAGGAGATTGAGCCTAAAAGGCGATCTGAAGTAATAGAAACTACGAAATTGGAAGTTTTTGAATTGCTGAAACAAACCATGCGTCCTGAATTTCTCAATAGGATTGACGAAACCATCATGTTCTTGCCTTTGACCAAAGAAGAGATAGGAAAGATTCTCGATATTCAGATGAAAGGCATCAACAAATTGCTTAAGTCTCAGGAACTTAGGATTGAATTGGCCCCAAGTGCCTCTAAACTGCTGATTGATCTGGGTTATGACCCTCAGTTTGGAGCAAGACCTCTGAAAAGGGTCCTGCAAAAAGAGCTGGTCAATGAATTGTCAAAACAATTATTGAGTGGAGATTATTTGCCGGGCGATGTTATTGTTGCAGAAGGTAACAATACCGGATTGACATTTCATAAGAAAAAGGAAGTTATGACTGAGCCTGTTACTGAAAATCATACCGACCATACTGATTCAGGTAGATCTGAAGAAAAATAAGCTATGGCTTATTTGCATTGAGTTGGAAAAATGCCTACAACCTATTCAGGGCAATCACTTTCGGGTGGTTGCCTTTTTCTCTTTCATTACGTTCAGTCTTGTTAAGTATTAAGGAATTAAAGACAAGATCCCAACAATTACCTTATTTCTTGTATTTTTGTCCTTTCAATTAATGATTGAATGGTTAAAATCGGTGGTATTTCATTAGGTGAATTTCCCTTGCTTCTTGCCCCAATGGAAGATGTGAGTGATCCTCCTTTCAGAGCACTCTGCAAAGCCCAGGGATGCGATATGCTATACACTGAATTCGTTTCAGTAGAAGGTTTGATTCGAAATGCCGATAAAAGTGTGCAGAAACTGGATATTTCTGACGAAGAACGACCGGTGGGTATTCAAATCTTTGGATCTGAAAAAGAATCAATGATTCAGGCTGCTGAAATCATTGAACGGACTCAACCGGAGGTGCTTGATATCAATTACGGATGTCCGGTGAAAAAGGTCGTTTGCAAGATGGCCGGTGCAGGTATACTTCAGGATATCGATCGTATGGTCTCTCTCACTGAAGCAGTAGTAAAAGCGACCTCTTTGCCCGTTACCGTTAAAACAAGACTGGGTTGGGATGAAGATTCAAAGAATATTGTCGAAGTAGCCGAGAGGCTTCAGGATATAGGCATCAAGGCATTGTCTATTCACGGACGGACTAGGAAGCAGATGTATACGGGAGAGGCGGACTGGACCCTAATTGCCAAAGTGAAGGAAAATCCACGCATACATATTCCTGTTTTCGGTAACGGAGATATTGATTCTCCTGAGAAAGCCAAACTGTACAAAGAACGTTATGGCGTGGATGGCATCATGATCGGAAGAGCAAGCATAGGTAATCCCTGGATATTCAGGGAGATAAAACAGTATCTGAAAGATGGAACTATACCCGATCCACCATCACTCGACGAGCGAATTGAGGCTGTACTTCAGCATCTCCACAGATCCATCATGTGGAAGGGAGACAAGGTTGGGATCAATGAAATGAAGCGTCATTATGGTAATTATTTCAGAGGATATCGCGAGGTAAAACAGTTTAGGACACTGTTGGTACATTCTTCATCTTTCGATGAAGTGGTGGAAATTACGGAAAAGATGCGTGAATATTACGCAGGAGAAGAGTTGACGGTTTAAATTTTAAAACAATGTTTCTACTGTTAAACAGAAGCGAAAACGAAGAATTTCTATACAAAATTTTAGCCCGTGCGGCTTCAGATCTCGACCTACAGACCTATCTTGTAGGAGGTTATGTTCGGGATCTGATTCTGGGACGCAATTCTACAGATATTGATGTAGTTTGTGTTGGAGATGGTATTCAGTTGGCAGAGCAGGTCAATAAGCTTCTTGGTAATAAGCAGCCAATAGTTGTCTATAAGAATTTTGGAACAGCTGCACTGAGATATAATGATATTCAAATTGAATTTGTTGGAGCCCGGAAAGAATCTTACCAGAAAAACAGCCGGAAACCTGCCGTTATAGCAGGTACTTTGTACGACGACCAACTGAGGCGGGATTTCACCATCAATGCTTTGGCTATAAGTCTCAATACCGATACCTATGGTGAGTTGCTCGATCCATTTGACGGTATGGAACACCTGGAAGAGAAGTTGATAAAGACGCCTTTGGATCCGGAAGACACATTCTCTGATGACCCGCTTAGAATGATGAGAGCGATTCGTTTTTCCAATCAGTTGAATTTCTCCATCGACCCGCTCACCTATGCTGCAATCAATCATAATAAGGATAGATTGAAAATAGTCAGCATAGAACGAATTGTTACAGAATTCCAAAAGATCATGGCCTGTGATAAGCCATCGATCGGCATTAAGTTATTGTTCGATACCGGTTTGCTTGAAGTCTTCCTGCCTGAGCTGGTTGAATTGCAAGGAGTGGAATACCAGGATGGCAAAGGGCATAAGGATAACTTTTATCATACGCTGGAGGTGTTGGACAATGTTTGTCGCAATTCGGATAATATTTGGTTGCGTTGGGCTGCCCTCCTTCATGATATTGCCAAGCCGGCTACCAAGCGTTTTGATGAAAAGCAAGGATGGACCTTCCATGGTCACGATGCATTGGGTGCTGTGATGGTATATAAAATTTTTAAAAAACTTCGCATGCCATTGGATCAGCATGTCAAATATGTGCAGAAACTGGTACGATATCATTTAAGACCTATTAGCCTAACCAAGGAGGATATAACGGATAGTGCCATCAGAAGGCTATTGTTCGATGCGGGGGATGAGATTGATGACCTCATGATTCTTTGTGAGGCAGATATAACCTCCAAAAATGAGAAAAAAGTGAAACGATTGCTTGAAAACTATGAGATGGTCAGGCTTAAGTTAAAAGAAATCGAAGACAAAGACAGAATTAGGAATTGGCAGCCCCCTGTGTCCGGTGAACTTATCATGGAAACTTTCGATTTGAAATCGGGCCCGATCGTAGGTGAGTTGAAAAATGAGATCCGTGAAGCTATTCTTGAGGGGGATTTGGAAAATGAATACAATGCTGCTTATCATTTTTTACTGGAGCTTGGAGCAAAGCTTGGCTTGGAAAGAAAATCTTCCGCCCAATAAACGAATACCTTTCTATTCTCGTCTTTTATTTGAATTGTAGTTAGACATAAAATCCTTTTTTAATGAAAATACTTAAGAAATTTGTTTTAATCGCACCGATCCTATTGCTGATCGCTTGCGAAAAAGATCCATCATCAGTAGATGATTCTGCCCAATTGGAGATTGATAAGCAAAAAATCAGGGCTTACCTCAATCAATATAACATCAAGGCTGATTCTACCTCTGAAGGCCTTTATTACGTTATAGACACCAAATCGGATACTTCTACCAGGAAACCAACTTCAACATCAAAGGTCAAGGTGGATTATAAAGGCTATCTTTTGAATGGAAAGGTTTTTGACAACGGAACAGGTGTCTCTTTCTTCCTTACCAGTTTGATTCCGGCATGGCAGATCGGCTTACCAAAATTCAATGAAGGAGATAAAGGTCGCTTGTTTGTACCTTCAAAATTGGGGTATGGAAAGAGTGGCTCGGGATCTATTCCTGCAAATTCACCATTAATTTTTGACATTACGCTGATTAAGGTGGATTGAGTAATTCTTTTTCAGTAATAAATTTATATAGTAAGCATGGTTTAATGCTTAACAAAAAACCGAACAACAAAATGCTGTTCGGTTTTTCTTTATTATTGTTTTTCCTGATATATAATGCTTCACTACCGGACAAGGGTCACACTGCCGAAATACTTTTGTGTCCTGCCGTCGATAAACTTAACTTCGGACAAATAGGTAAATACGCCCGGATCGCAATACTTTCCTTTATGAGTTCCGTCCCAACCCTGACTTGATCCGTTCTCATTTGGAGGGAGATTATTGATCTCATATACCAGGGCGCCGTATCGGTCATACACCCTGATGTAGTTGATTCCTTCTACGCCCGGGCCGGTGAAAACCTGGAAAATATCATTGATGCCATCTTTGTTAGGAGAGAAAGCATTGGGGATAAATACTTTCCTTGACCTATCAACCATTAGGAATACGGAATCTTGACCAGTACATCCATTTACATCGGTAGCGACTGCTGTTATGTATTGACTGGTTATAACGCTGGCAAAGGTATAATCACAGGTTACACAAGATACAGATCCTGCAGGAGACCATGTAATGTTGTTGATTGGAAATGCACTTTGAACTTCAGGGCTGAGTCTGAGCGTATCACCCAGGTTCATCTGTAATTTTTCAGGAAGACTTACAAGGATGGGTGCAGGCTCGTTGACTGTAAATGTGGTGTCCTTTCTACATCCGTTCTCATCGATGATGGTCAGTATGTGAACACCTCCTGTTACTTTTGCAATCTCAAAAGTAGAATAACTCTTACCATGATCTATAGTATAGGAGTAATCCGGTCCGACGCCACCGGTGATGTTATTTAATTCAAAGTTGGTTTCGTATCCGGCACAAGCCGGATCAGGAACCGGATTAAAATCAACGGATAAAGGAGTCGGTTCTGCGATTACTGCTGCTATACTGGATTGGCAACCTTTTATATCTATAACAGTAATCAGGTAATTTCCTGCAGCCAGATTGTTAGCAAGGTCCGAATTTCCCGTCACTGCCGGATTCCAAGTGTATGTATTTCCACCATTTCCACCCTGTACATTTACCTTAATCGAACCGCTTTGCTCACCGTGACAAGCAATATCCTTTGTCAAAATGGTATCAAGGGACGCAATCAATTCGACAGGCTGACCTATTTGGAATGAATCAATACCGATACAATTCTTTGAGTCGGTGATGGTTACGTGATAGGTTCCGGCAGTCAGACCGGACAAGCTGGATGAGTTGGTGGCAGTTGGGTTCCAGGAATAATTATATCCACCATTCCCTCCTGTTGGATTAAATGACAAGGAACCATCGGTCAGGCCATAACATGAAACATCTTTGATGGTTGCACCTGATTTATTTGAAATGATTGGATCCGGAGACGGAATGAAAACCGAATCAATGATTTGGCAAAATCCATCAGTAATCGTTACATATTGCCAGCCGCCTTTTAGTTGTGAGGCAGTCGATGATACACCAGTGTTTGTCTCTCCGCTGGACCATGTGAAAGTATAAGAATTGGCCTGACCTCCGGATGCCTGAACAGTAGCTCCCCCGGTTCCTGCCGTTGATTCAAAGCAATCCGATGCAACTACAGAGTTGACATCTATGGCCGAAAGTACTGTAGGTGCATTGCCCACAGTAAAAGTTTGGACGACAGGGGGGCAGGCTGATTGATCTGTAATCGTCACAGTGTAGTTGCCTGGTTTTAAATTTGAGGCGACATCACCTGTTTGCCCATTACTCCATTGATAGTTATACGGAGGATTACCGCCTGACATTACGAGAGTTATAGAACCATCGTCCGAGTCCGGGCATGTTGCCGGAACAATGAAATTATTATCCAGTACCAAAGACCCTGCACTCTCCAGATTGATGGTATCGGTTACAATACATCCGCTTAAAGTAACCACAGTGACGATGTATTGGCCTCCATTAAGATTATTGACTGTCGAGGTATAAACATTCTTTGGATCTCCGCTATTGACAGGAACACCGGCATTGTTACTCCAGGTTACGGTGGAGATATCTGAACCATTGGCGGTAATGTTGGCTCTTATCGATCCGTCACTACCACCCGCACATGAAACGGAGTGCAACGTATCAAAAGTAATCATAGGTGCATCCTTTTTGAAAATCAAAAAACTGGTGTCAGCCGTACAACCATCCGCACCTGTTATAGTCACATAGTATCTTGTCCCGGAAGCACTTCCTGCAAGGTTAGTTAGATTGAGACTTACTGCATCGACTGTCGTCGGGTTAGAACCGTTAGACCATGTGAATCTGTAAAATCCATTGTCAGGATCATTAGGGTCAGGAAATGGCGTTACATTGCCACTGCCGTCGTATATCAAAGCAGAACCTGCAGGTTGTGTGCCACACACATCATCTTTAAGATTGGCAATCAGAAACTTTATTTCCCCGGGTCCATTAATTTCAAGTTCCTTTTTGACAAAGCAGCCATTTGCATCTTCTACAGTAACAATGTAGTTGCCATTGTTTAGTCCACTTGCTATAGATGTTGTTGAGGTACTTGAGACATTACCGGTATTGGGGCTCCATATAAAAGTGTAAGGGCCTGAGGTCGTGCCATTGGTCGTACCTGTGACAGTAAGTCTGCCTTTGCCGTCACCAAAGCATACAGGAAGTTGCTTGAGTACTGTGGCATCAATAACAACGCCCGGATCTACCACAAATGACGAGGTGGCATTACACCCGTTATTATCTGTTACCGTAACGTAATAGGTCCCTTCAGGAATATTTGTCAATGAGCCTATTGATACCCCAATCTGACTGGTATTCTGGTATGACCAATGAAAATCATAGGTATTGCCTGTCTTTGGATTACCTCCCGAGGCAGAAATGGTAATCGACCCATTCTTCTGACCTGAACAGGCCGGATCAGTTACCGCCGGAGGATTAATACTGATGGGAGAAGTATAAAGTGTAAAGGATTGGGAAAATATACAACCGATATCATCTGTAACAGTGACTGTGTAAAGTCCATTCCCGACATCCTTCACGGTGTTGGTATTAAAGGTAAAATTAGACCACTCAATCGCATAAGGTGGTACTCCACCCTGTAGACTAATCTGGACATTGCCATCAGAAGTGTCGAAGCAGGTAGGGTTCGTTAGGTTACCTGTAATGTTGATTGGTGGAGCATTTTGTATGAATACAGTGTGTACAACATGTACCCCACTGATTGAATATACATCTATCTTATATGGTCCCGGTGTAAGGTTGCTGAATGTTACAGGTGTACCTGCGTTTGTAAAGTCTGGTGCTCCACTGTTGTTAAATTCATAATTGTATTGTGCATCAGGTCCATATGCAGTGAACGTAACAGAACCGGTGTTGCCCGTTGTACTGCACACATTGAAGAATACCTGCAGTTTGGTGGGATTATTGATCGTAACTATCCCATCTACAGTCCTTACCGTATAGAGCGTGCCGTCATAATCTGTAAACTCAATTACACCGTCTCGTTTGGGTGAAACCTTGACCGGGGTTTTCGTTCCTGGCCTGCCAATAGCTTGAAAGCAAATGGAAAAGATAACGGTACCATCAGCCAGGGTCTTTTTATTCAGATTGGCATCTGTCCATGCAAATACGATATAACCATTGCTGGCTTCCGTGAGACCAAAATTTCCTCCTGGACTTAAATTCAGAGGATTGGTCTGGGGGAAATTTAAACCAACATATTTTAACTCCAGGGGATTGAAAGTGATGGCAAATTCCCCGCCTAACAGATCCTTGAAATCTTTAACGGTAAACTCCAGGCAAATGGTGTCATTCAGGTCTACTGTGCCGGATTGTACCAAAACTGATACATTGCCTTGTGGCATGATAATTTCTTTCGTGACTGAACAGGATTTTCCGTCTGAAATAGTCAGTATATAAGTGCCGCCACTCGGAACGGCAAATTGTACCAAATCCCCATGCTTAAATGGACCACCAAAAAGATTTGCCACTACATTGGGCGCTCCTTTCTTAACCATTGAAATCGAATATGTCGAGCCATTCCTGAATTCAGGAAATCCACCGGTCACATTAAAGGAGCCGGATAGGGAGTTCGGACTGTTGGTAGCGAAATTGTTGATTTTTATTTCATTGAGATACACCACCGGAAAGGCGGCTGCAGTATTTACCTTTACACATGAACCCCCATTTTCCCATTGGCCGTAATATTCTCCACCCGCTGCATAGTATGCATCAAAGGTTACCGGTGCCAGATATAAAGGAAATGGCTTGCCTGAGTTGAAGGTTTCATTGACCGAACCATCATTGTACAAGGTGATGTCACCATTCGGTGCATCCATAAAATACCATAGTTCCCCGGGTGGCGGTGGTGGATTGGTTAAGACCGCATCTCCCTGTATTGCATTGAAGTCAGGACCATTTATAGTAGGAGGCGCACCATACAACAAATATCCGATTGCTGAAGGAGTGCCTGGGTTAGGGTCACCGGTGCTAAAGTTTCCATCGCCATTGTTTTTTATAAAAATCTGATCCTTGTAACAAAGATATATCGTGTCAGGCCTTCCATCAATACTTTGACCGACAATAGGTCCGAAGCTTACAGTGCCAGGGCTCCTTGTCGAACAATCCCTGATCTCGATATTCTGCTCCGATTGATTCCCGACAGACTTAAGCTTTTGCCCATCTAAATTCGTGACGAAACTAATGCTTATAAATAGAAGGATGTGTAGTAATCTTAAGTTCATACAAAATATTCTGTGTTGTTGAGTTCGTCCTGATTTCTGGGCATGTTTAAAGTAAAAACCCAAATTGATCATTATTAAATATATATCTGTTATTATCAATTAGCTGCAATCTTGAATGCAACTTTCATATGTGATGCAAAATTAATATATATATTTTTAATATTTGTTTTTCTTTTTTTGGGAAACAAAAATTATTTACAAATTTAACGAATTATATGGGTGCCATCGTATTTAAATCCTGTATTCGACCAAAATACAGAAAAACCATGAATGCAATTTTTATTAGATTTTCATTGATTTTTTAAGCCACTCATAGCTCTAATTCGGTTTGAGATATTACTTTTTTATTTAAGGGTTAGTTAAGCCTGGACTTTATAGATTCAAAAGATTTGATTAGGATAGTGATGAAAAATCAAAATATATTTGTTGTTATATGTTATTAATGTTTAGCTTTGTATTATAATTTTTCAAATAGTTGATATGTCGATATTTGACAAGGCTGTTTTGGTAATATACCGGATGGCCGAGAAAGGTTTGGAAGTTTTTTTGGTAAAATCGGAAGATGAAGAGATACAATCTCAATTGGTAGAGATTTCAGAGAAATTCCTGACGGACTTGCCTTTGCGCTTTTCTGACAACTCCAAGATGATTGAGCTGGATCCTATTGAAGATGAAAATATGGAGAAAGTACGGGCGGTTGCAATTGAAGGTGATTGGCATGATATTCCATCACTTAGAGCAATGCTTCGTGAAGATCTTCAATTTATGAAGGTCAAGATGAAAAAATATATACCGACGATTGATTCAGGTAACTTTATTTTATTCAAGGATGCGGTTAAAAAAGCCGTTAGATCCGAATACCGACTCTTGAAGGAACTCAAAGATGTCCTGACCGACAGGAATACCATCAATAATATATAGACATTAAGTAGATCTGATGTCAGTGTACAATCAGCCTATCTTGGCTGATGTCGATTATGGATCAGATAATTTATTTTTATGGAAGGGATAAGAAGTACATTATATAATTTACCCGATGGCGTCACCAGATATGAGGGTAAAGTAAGGGATGTATTTACCAGAGATAACATTTTTGTTTCGGTTGCTTCTGACCGAATTTCTGCATTTGATCATATACTTCCGAGGTCTATTCCTTACAAAGGTCAGGTCCTCAATCAGATTGCAGCTTATTTCCTGGACTCTGTTCGAGATATCATTCCGGTCTGGCTGGACTCCACCCCTGATCCGAATGTTTCTGTCGGAAGGAAGTGCACACCGATTAGGATTGAGATGGTAGTTCGTGGCTATCTCAGTGGTCATTCATGGAGAGAATATAGAAGTGGTAAAAGATTTCTTTGCGGAGTTCCCCTGCCGGAGGGCTTGATGGAAAATGACCCTTTTCCTGAGCCTATCATTACACCAAGTACCAAGGCAATGGAGGGTCACGATGAAGATATTTCAAAAGAAGAAATTCTGGAAAGGAATCTCGTAGATCGTCAAATCTATGAGGAAATGGAGATTAAATCCCGCCAGTTGTTTGAGCGAGGGACCCAAATGGCTTTGAAGCGTGGTTTGATCCTTGTGGATACAAAATATGAATTCGGGATATATAATGGCGCATTAACTCTGATGGATGAATTGCACACACCTGACAGTTCCAGGTATTTTTATCTGGATACATACTTTGAAAACCAAATTCTTCATCGGCCTCAGAACCAGCTTTCCAAGGAATTTGTAAGAGAATGGCTTATAGCTAATGGTTTCCAGGGTCGAACCGGCGACAAAATGCCATTGATGGATGATTCTATGGTCGAAACCGTCAGTAAACGCTATATTGAGCTTTATGAGAAGATAACCGGAAGAGATTTTATCCCTGCATCCTATGACCAGGTCGATGAAAGAATAAGCCGGGTACTCAACGGTATCTTCGGATAATACTAAACTTTGAGTTGGGTGTGTGATTTTGGTAACATTAACGAAATGTTGTCAGGAGTTGCTATTTATTAAATTCCCTTTTTGGCATATATTTGGACAATTTATTCCTAAATATTGAGATATGTCGAGACTGTTTTTCATTACAATCGCACTCTTTTACTCCTTGTATCTGACCGCTCAGGATACAGACCCCAATCATATCCCATGTAGCAAGGCATCTGCATACCGAAATCCGGCTTCTTTGAATAATTTTCATAATCCTTTGACTGAGAATTATGATTTGAAATATTATCGTTTTGACTGGTATATCGATCCAGCTGACTATTACATCAAGGGTTCTGCAACACCTTACTTTGAAGTGTTGACCAATGAGTTTAAGGAAATATACTTTGACCTGTCCAATCAATTGCAGGTAGATAGTGTCTTATATCACGGATTAAAAATAAATTATTCTCAACCTGACCAGTTTGTGTTGAAAATAAACTTTGACGTACAGATTGGAATAGGGACTTTGGACAGTCTTACAATTTATTACCGGGGAGTTCCGCCGGCCGGAGGCTTTGGGTCATTTATTCAATCCAAGCATGGAGATAATATTCCTGTAATCTGGACACTTTCTGAACCATTTGGCGCACAAGACTGGTGGCCCTGTAAAAATGGTTTAGATGATAAGATCGACAGTATTGATGTTTTTGTAACCTCTCCTGATCAATACAGGTGTGCAAGTAACGGTATTCTGGTGGATGAGATTAGGCCCGGACCAGGTTTGATGAGAGCTCATTGGAAACACAGGCATCCGATTGCAGCATATCTTGTGGCTATTGCGGTTACTGATTATACTGTATATACGGATGATGTACACTTAAAGGATGGCACTGTTATGCCTATGCTCAATTATGTCTATCCGGAATCTCTTAGTAAAGCCCGGAAAGGCACTTCAGATAATGTGAGGGTACTGGAGTTTTTCGATAGCCTCTTTGTGGACTATCCGTTTAAAAAAGAGAAATATGGACATGCTCAGTTCGGGTGGGGTGGAGGTATGGAACATCAAACCATGAGTTATGTTACAGGCTTTGATTGGGGTTTGCTGGCTCACGAACTTGGCCATCAATGGTTTGGAGATCATGTAACCTGTGGCAGCTGGGAAGACATTTGGCTGAATGAAGGGTTTGCTACTTATCTTGACGGGTTGTCACGAGAGCGCTTTTTCGAGCCTTCCTATTGGTATAACTGGAAGTTTAACCTGATCAAATCTATTACATCAAGGCCTGATGGTTCCGTTTGGGTGGCCAATACCGATGACGTGAGCAGGATCTTCCATTCGAGGCTTACTTACAATAAAGGAGCTTATTTGGTCCATATGCTAAGGTGGAAACTTGGGGATGAGATCTTTTTTAAAAGTTTGCGCACCTACCTGAATAAGAAGGGAGGTGGCTTTGCGAGGGTGGCGGATTTGAAGGGAATACTGGAGGATGTATCCGGAGAAAGTTTAGGTGAATATTTTGATGATTGGTTCTATGGAGAAGGATATCCGGTTTATTCCGTTACCTGGGACAGTATTCATGCATCTCCGGAACAGGTCCTTATCAGACTTGACCAGACGACATCACATACTTCTGTTGACTTCTTTGAGATGCCGGTTCCGATCCGATTGCAAGGTGAAGGCAAAGAAATGACCGTTAGGTTGGACAATACAAGTTCTGGCCAGGTTTTTACAATTGAGCCTGGTTTTAAGGTGGAGAAGGTTGAATTCGATCCTGACCTGTGGTTGTTGGCAAAGAGTTCAGTCGCACCCGGTGCTGTTCTGGCCGATCGGGAAGTGCCTGAATATGGCATTCAATGTTTTCCGAACCCTGCCCACAATGATCTTGTCATAAATGTCAACTCTCTTAAATTCAAGGGCTTATCCTGGCGCATCATAGATGTATCCGGTAAGTTGATCCTTAAGGGAGAGTTGAATGCTCCGTACCAAAGAATTAATATTGCCGGTTTGACTGCAGGAGCATATAGGATGCTTATTAGTGATTCTCAGCATGTAGTTTCAGTGCATTCTTTTTCCAGGATTTGATTGCTTCACGGGCCGGTAATATGAAAGATAAATCTTCTAAAAGTGATTGACCCTCAGGAATTAAAGAAAAGAATCGTCTTCGAGGATAATCATCTTATTGCGATCAACAAACGGCCTTCTTGGCTCGTACAAGGCGATAAGACAGGTGATATGCCGCTTCTCGATGCTTTGAAGGATTATATAAAGAAAGAGTACAACAAGCCGAGAGATATTTTTTTAGGAAGCATCCACCGACTGGACAGACCGGTTTCAGGATTGGTTGTATTTGCGCGTACAAGCAAAGCACTTGAGAGGATGAATGCTCTTTTTGCCGGCCGTGAAGTTGTAAAGACCTATGTCGCGATAACAGAAGGCAAACCCCCGGTCTCCGTAGGTACTCTCCGGCATTTCCTGTTGAAAGACAATCACAACAATACTGTCAACGTTGTGAATCCTTCCCGCAAAGGCTTGAAGGATGTAAAGGAGGCTATTTTGGATTATGTAGAAGTTAACAGGCATGGGCTTCATACCTTGATTAAAGTAGTCCCACATACAGGCAGGCCCCATCAGATTAGGGTTCAACTGGCTTCTATGGGGTGTCCTATACTGGGAGATGTCAAGTACGGGGCAAGGGCGCCTTTGTCGGATCAATCCATCGCCCTGCATAGTTTTTCCCTTCAATTTGTCCATCCGGTAAGGAAGGAAGCGTTGTGTTTGGTCGCTCCACTTCCTGAGACTGCCTGGTGGAAGCCATTTGATACAGATCCCTTGAATAAGTAAAAGCATTGGATCCATTTTGATGGTTATAGTGCTGGTCAGCATCGTTAAATAAAAAAAACTCCGGAAATTTCCGGAGTTTTCTACAACGTAAAATCTAAACTTAATACCTTAAAAAAACATCTTTATCTGGCTGCAGTTAGAAAGGATATCTTCCTGCTTCAATAATTCTTTCGGCGATTTTCTTTCGTAGGTTCTTGACATTGACCGGTTCTAGCTTACTATAACGCTTGACCCCCATGAGCATGATTTTGAGCTCATCACCGGTAGCGAAGGAGGCAAGTGCATCCACAGCATTCTTGGCTATTCTGTCCTGGGCATCATGGAAGAATACTTTAAGCATCGCCTCTTTTTCTTCAAGTAAACCATCATCCATATTTTTAACCTCTTTTAAGCGGGATAAGACGGATTCAGCATTGAATACATCAATCATAATATCGGCAATATTCATCAATATTTCCTGTTCCTCCTTCAGATCAACTTTTCCATCCATTTGATATTTAGCGCCTGCACCTGCAACCATCAGTAAAATTTTCTTGAAATTTTTCAACGCTTTGGTTTCTTCAGGGTAGGCTCCTTCGAAAGATTCCATTTTTGGCATGGAAGCGAGTTCCTTCTGTACTTCCCAGGCAGGGCCTACCATATCAAGTTGGCCTTTCATGACTCTGCGGAGCAGCATATTGACCAATAAAAGGCGGTTAATCTCATTGGTTCCTTCATAGATTCTGTTGATTCGTGTGTCTCTGAACAATCCTGCAGGGACGAATTCTTCTGAGAAACCGTATCCGCCATGGATTTGGAGTAATTCATCGACATTGTAATCAATACACTCACTTCCATATATTTTAGTGATGGCGCATTCGATGGCATACTCCTCGGCAGCATCCAGAAGTGCTTGCTGATATGGCACGCCATCCTCAATAGCCGATGCTTTCCAGTCTTCAATCAAGTTGGCTATTCGGTAGTTTGTAGACTCGAGTACATAAGCATTAATTGCCATTTGTGCCATCTTATGTTGAATCGCTCCAAAACGACCGATGGGTGTCTTGAATTGCTCCCTTTCCATAGCATAATTGACTGCCCTTGTTGTAGTGACCTTGCAGCCTCCACCAACCAAAACGCCCAACTTAAACCTTCCCATGTTGAGCACATTGAATGCAATTAAGTGGCCTTTTCCAATTTCTCCCAGGACATTTTCCTTTGGTACGGGGGCGTTTTCAAAAAAGATCTGCCGTGTCGATGAACCCTTGATGCCGAGTTTATGCTCCTCCTCGCCGAGTGTCATGCCTTCTGTTCCTTTTTCTACGATAAATCCGGTAAACTTATCCCCATCAACCTGTGCAAATACAATGAAGACATCCGCAAATCCTGCATTGGAAATCCACATCTTCTGCCCGGTTAGCAGGTAATGCGTTCCTGCGTCGTTCAAAATAGCTTTGGTTTTTGCACCCAAAGCATCACTTCCTGATCCTGGTTCAGTAAGGCAATAGGCAGCACGTACTTTTCCGGAGGATAATTCCGGGAGATACTTTTTCTTTTGCTCTTCTGTGCCAAAATATAAGATTGGCAGCATACCAATACCGGTATGGGCTGCAAAGGTCGTACTAAAAGAGGCGTCTCCGCCACCAAGTTCTTCCAGTAAGATTGTGTTGATGATGGTATCAAATTCCTGACCGCCGTACTCTGCCGGAATATGTGCGCCTACTAAACCCAACTCTCCTGCTTCATCCATCAATGCAGGTTGTTCTTCCAGTTTTGAGCCTCGGGTCCATAATTCCTTTTCTACAAATTCGCGAACCGTATCACGAATCATTTTCTGATCTTCATTCATGCGCTCAGGGATGTAATCCGAGCCGAATGAATAATCTTTTATTAAAAATTCACCACCTTTAAATTTTTCAATAGTTGTGTCCATGTGTTGATTAAATTACTTATTTGTAAAGTTAACACATTTTGGAGGTAAATAATTAAAAAAATGCCAAAATTATTTAATCGACTATTTCAATGCAATACATAATACCGAAAACAAAGAAATATTATATAATAAACAAAATAATATACGGTAGCTTGTATTTTACAAAGTATAATGAGAGTCTACATTAGTGATTAATTCCGAGTTGAATTTTAATTAAATGAATGTATAATATTTAACAGAATAGAATAAATATTAGAAAAAGTAATTTTATAATAAGGATTTTTCCTTAGACCTCCTCTCATTTTCATAGTGAAGGTATGTCCTTTTCCCCTACCAAAAGTTAGTGTACTCCGCCTCGTCTGTGGATCATACCACCGACTGTGTCTTTGACGCTGCTCATGATTATGAATGCAGATGGATCGATTGCCTTTACACCATCTTGCAATTTGGAGATCTCCAAACGTGTCACTACGGTATAGACTACATCAATTTGTTCTGTCGATTGATGTCCTCTTTTGCCATATCCTTTTTTCGCAGAGTATAAAGTAACCCCGAAGCGCAGGTCATGTACCAGCATTTCCCTGATTTCTTCGCTGTTATCACTTATTATGGTTACACCGGTGTATTCTTCAATACCTTCGATCAGGTAAGTGACCGCTCTTGAAGCGACGAAATATGTCAGAATGGCGTATAAGGCGATGTCTATCGACAATAAATAAGCTGCAGTTAAAAATATAATTATGTTGAAAATTAGAATAATGTCTCCGATTGATAACATTGATTTTCTGCTCAAATAGATTGCAAGGACTTCCGTCCCATCCAATACTGACCCACCTCGCATGGCAAAGCCAATGCCTGCTCCTAGAAATAATCCACCAAAACTCGCAATTAACAATGGATCGTCTGTCAGTATTGGAAAGTGGACAAATTGGATGACGATTGCAAGTCCGGTTATGGCGATGATGCTTTTCAGGGCAAATTCTTTGCTCACCTGTCTGAAACCGAGTAGGATGAAAGGCGTATTGTACACTATTAATAAAACAGACAGGGGTAATTTGTTGTAAATCACTTTGGTGAGAAGGCTGATACCTGTTATTCCACCATCAATGTATCCATTGGGAACTAAAAAACTTTCTAGTCCGAAACCGGCCGAAAATATACCAAGGATTATCAAAAGTGCTGACCTGATTTGGCTCTTAATTATAGCTGATTTGGGACGAACTTGCGAGGGTGCCATATTTAAATTTTAAATTACCGATTGGGTAAAAATATAATTTGTTATTTTATTCTCAAAATATTTTAATCATTATTAAATTTTATTGTTTATGAATACCCTAATTAATGGGGGTTGGTAATTCGTAAAAAAAAGGTTAGACATTGACTGTAAATCAATAATATACATAGTATAATTTAAAGATTGTGATTTGTTTTTATCTCTACCAGTCCTTTTCTTGATTCTCTTATTTCTAATCTCTTCCCAAATAATTGTTCAGCCCTTTGGCTCTTTCTCTCTATACAGGCAAATCAATCAGGCTATTGGTCCTCTTATAATCCGGATAGCTTTGAGGTCCTCTGGTTTTTGAATTTTGTTCTAACAAAAACCAAAGTCAAACCCTCAGGCTTTTATATAATTGGGTTCCTTTATTATATATTAGGCAACGGTTAGGATAAATGATGTTCTGAGATCTTCTGGTTAACATCCGCATCTGTTGTTGATCTGAGGAATTTATACTTTTTACTTCTTTAAATATTTTTATCGACTGCGTGATATCCAGTTTTTTAATTCTTATTTAGGAAATAGTTTGCCTTGAAGTATTCAAAAGGGTTAAAGGGGAAGTGGTGCCATCCTTTAAGATATGGATCGATGATAGTATTCACTTGGTTTGGGCGGTTATTTCGGATAAGTTAACCTTGACAACCGTTGGTCAGTCACTCACATTAATTCCTGAAAACATTGCTTAGATTCGTTTCCTTTTTTATTTGGATATTACATGCTTCGTTTTATCTTTAGCTGTAAATACATGGATATGGGAAAATCTTTTGTTGCCCGTTTTTTTCTTCTTCTCTTATTATCTTTCTGCATATCATTGCAGGGTCAAATCAATTCTAATATGAAAAAGCAGGATAAAAAGGCTTCGCCTCCGGTTGCAGCCAAGAGACCGATACATTTGGAAAAGCACGGTGATATACGAGTCGATAGTTATTATTGGCTCAAGGAAAGAGAAGACCCCGAAGTAATAAAATATCTTGAGGATGAGAATACCTATATGGAACAATCCCTCAGTCATACCAAAGGTCTTCAGGACAAATTGTTTGGTGAAATTACAAGTAGGATCCCTCAGATTGATATGTCCGTTCCCTACCTTAAAAACGGATATTATTACTACACCAGATATGAGTCCGGTAAGGAATATCCTATTTATGCCAGAAAAATTGACACTTTGGATGCCCGGGAGCAAGTTCTGATCAATGTCAATGAATATGCCCAAGGTTATAATTATTATAATATCAAGCAGATTGCTGTCGATCCCTTCAATAAATATATGGCCTACTCAGAGGATACTCTTTCACGCCGAATATATACCATCAAGGTAATGGATATGGTTACCGGGAAGTTTACCGGAGATATTCTGCATGAAAACAGTGGTAATATTGTGTGGTTCAACGATGGTAAAGCCTTCCTTTATGTCGTGAAGGATCCTGAGACTCTGCGGGAATACAAGGTGTACAGACATTTGGTGGGTGATGATAGTCGTAATGATAAGCTGCTTTATGAGGAAAAGGATGAAACTTTTGGCGTTGGAATCTTTAAATCCCGAAGTAATGCATTTATTTATATTGGTAGCTACAGTACTCTGACCTCTGAATTCAGATATTGCGACGCGAATGATTCTGACGCAGAGTTTAAGTTGTTCGAGCTCCGAAAACGTGATCATTTGTATTCAGTTGCGGATGATGGAAGACACTTTTATATTGTTTCCAATGACAAAGCCATCAATTTTAGGCTTTTCAAGACTGATCTCGACAAAACAGAGAGGAGTAACTGGCTTGAGATGATTCCTCACAGAAAAGATGTCCTTATTGAGGATGTTGAATGTTTCAATGACTTTATAGTTGTGGAGGAACGAATGAAGGGAATGATCAGGCACAGACTCATTTCCGGGGAACAAGACTGCTATCTTGACTTCGATGAGGATGCCTATATGACTTTTTTAGTTGATAATCATGAGTTCAATACCCGAAAACTTCGATATTCCTACACCTCGTTGACGACTCCTCTTTCTGTATTCGATTATGATCTGGACACAAAAGAACATATTCTGTTGAAGGAGCAACAGGTAACCGGTGGCTATGATAAGAGCCTCTACACATCCGAGCGGATAGAGGTCATTGCGCGCGATGGCACACGGGTACCTGTATCCTTAGTTTATAAAAAATCATTGAAAAAAAAGCGTAATAATCCTTTATTATTATATGGCTATGGTTCTTATGGGATAAGCATTGACCCTTCGTTTTCTTCTGTTAGGCTTTCGTTGCTTGACAGAGGTTTTATATATGCAATCGCTCATATCAGGGGAGGGCAGGAGCTGGGCAGGCAATGGTATGAGGATGGCAAACTGCTAAAGAAGAATAACACATTCAATGACTTTGTGGATTGCGGACGTTATCTGGTGACAAGGGGTTATACTTCACCCGAGCATTTATATGCAATGGGAGGAAGTGCTGGAGGTCTTTTGATGGGAGCTGTCATCAATATGTCTTGGGATTTGTTTCATGGCGTGATTGCTGCTGTTCCTTTTGTCGATGTCGTTACAACTATGTTGGATGAATCTATTCCCCTTACCACGGGTGAGTGGGACGAATGGGGGAATCCAAATGATAAGGTGTATTACGACTACATCAAATCCTACTCTCCCTATGATAATGTGGGACAGCATCCGTATCCCTCATTGCTTGTAACAACAGGACTTCACGATAGCCAGGTGCAATATTGGGAGCCTGCCAAATGGGTTGCCAAATTGAGAGACCTTAAGGCGGGGTCAGAACCGGTGTATCTATACACCAATATGTCAACAGGTCATGGGGGAGCAAGTGGAAGATTCGAAAGGTATAGGGAAACAGCATTGGAATATGCGTTTTTGTTGGACCTGGAAGGTATTAAAGATTGATTAGATAGGGTTTGGGGTCAAAATATCTACAGGCAAGCCTTCAACCAACGAAGTCGGTGGAGTACGGTGTGTCGGGTGGCGCACACACAGTTTTAACAAAATTTTGATACGGTTAACAGAATTTTTGATTATTATGGGATGTTATAATCATATCGTGGCAAAAAGATATCTTTGCGCCTTTGTAAGTTTTTCTAAATAATCCAGTATTACATGAGTAGATTCATTTTGTGGGCCTTTGTTCTGTTCTGTGGTTCATCACTTTTTGCACAGAATACGTACACATCTGCCAAGGATTCTGATGCTAAATCAGTAGCCGCTCTTAATAAGATTAAGGCAAAATATTCTACTGCCGGACAACAGATAACCTCTGTTTTTACAATGAAGATCGATTTGCCTAACCAGGCAGCAAGACTCGAGAAAGGTACTATGATCCAATCAGGTAATAAGTTTAACCTGAGTATGAAGGATATGGCTATCATCAGTGATGGTAAGACGGTTTGGTTTATTAATAAAAAACAAAAGGAAGTCCAGATCAATGATTATTCAAAGGATGTCAGCCAAGGTATGGTCAATCCGGCTGAGTTTATCATGCAATACAGTCCAAAGTCTTTTATTTCGGCTGTGACTTTTGACGGTCCAAAAAACGGCAAAAAGGTCATGGTGATGGAGATTAAGTCAGTTGACCGGAAGGTTGATTATTCCAAGGTCCGTGTCACAGTCAATAAGGCAACCAATGAATTGATGGAAATGGAATTATTCAATAAGGATGGTAGCCGATATACCTTGAATGTTTCAAAAACAACCTTTTCCAAGACAACTTCGTCCTCATCCTTTGGATTTGATAAATCCAAGTATCCGGGCTTCAATGTGGAGGACTTACGGGTTAATTGAAACGCAATAAATGGTGGCAGGAATGAAGATCCGTTCTAAAATTATCAAACCCATTGCAAAAGTAATCGCTAATCGGATTGACCGATGGAAGCGAACTGCTGTTGCTGATCAGGAACATATTCGACGTCGGTTAGTCGAGAGAGGCAGAAATACAGTTTATGGGAAGGAACATCAGTTTGATAAGATTGGTAGTTCGAGTGCGTTCTCAACCTATGTTCCCTTGATTGATTATGAAGGTCTCAAACCCTATATTGATAGAATCAAGCAAGGTGAAAGAAATATACTTTGGCCGGGACGACCCAAGTATTTTGCAAAAACATCGGGCACCACATCCGGTGTTAAGTATATACCGCTTACAAGGGATAGTATGCCTAATCATTTCGGCTCTGCGAGGAACGCCCTGCTTAATTATGCTGCCAAAACAGGAAAGGCAGGTTTTTTTGACGGTAAAATGATTTTTTTAAGTGGATCACCTGAGTTGGATACGTCATCTGTGATTCCAACCGGTCGCCTTTCAGGTATTGTCAATCATGAAGTACCGGCATGGTTACGTAAAAGTCAGGTTCCTTCCTACAATACAAATTGCATTGAGGACTGGGAACTAAAAGTCGATGCGATTGTCAAAGAAACAGTCAACCTTGATATGCGCCTTATTTCAGGCATTCCTCCCTGGGTGCAAATGTATTTGGAGCGTCTCCTTGAAGTCAGCGGAAAGAAAGACATCATGCATCTGTTTCCAAATTTCAGCATGTTTGTATATGGCGGTGTGAATTATGAGCCATACAGAAATACATTGGAGAAACTATTTGGTACATCAGTAGATTCTGTCGAGACTTTTCCTGCCTCTGAAGGCTTCTTTGCCTTTCAGGATGAGCAGGACGACTCTTCTTTGTTGTTGAATACCCAAAGCGGCATCTATTTCGAATTTGTTGAATTAGAGGAAATGGCCAGGGATAAACCGACACGTGTGCCTTTGGAAGGTGTTAGGATTGGTGTGCCTTATGCAATCATTGTTAACAACAATGCCGGTTTGTGGGGTTACAACATCGGCGATGTAGTCACCTTTACATCGGTCGATCCGTATAAGATTGTATTTACCGGCCGTGTATCACATTATATTTCTGCTTTCGGGGAGCATGTGATTGGCAAGGAAGTAGAAGATAGTCTCAAAGAAGCAATAGGAGATACCGGCGTGAAGATAGCCGAATTTTCTGTCGCCCCTCAGGTCAATCCGGGTGGTGGGCGACTTCCTTTTCATGAGTGGCTTATAGAATTTGAAGTGATGCCTGCCGACCTTGAAGCTTTTAGATTGAAGATTGATTCAGCGTTAGCGCGAAGAAATATATACTATAACGACCTGATCACCGGAAATATCCTGCAGACACTGCAGATAGTTCCGCTTAAAAAAGGGTCGTTTATCACTTATATGCGTGAGAATGGAAAACTGGGTGGCCAAAACAAAGTGCCACGCCTGACAAATGACAGAAAAATAGCCGATGCTTTGCATGAGATAAACAATAGATGATCATGAAAAATAATATATCCGCCCTTTCTTTGCTGATTATGCTTTGCGTAGGAACAATGCATGCGCAGACAGTGGAATTTATTGGAAAAAAAATACAAGTACCCAAAGATTGTGAAAAGGTATCGCAATATGAAATAGATTGTGGTGGTTTTTCACTTTCCTGGGCTTATATGTCCAAGGGTACCGGAGATAATGTTATTTTCGACCAGATCGGCCGATTGAAACAGAGGCCAGGCATGCAGTACAAACCGATGCGAATCCTTGTGGACAGTGTTGAGACCAATGGATTTGTTGCTTCGTTTAGTGCGGATAATGTCAAATATTTTATGTTGATGACTTCCGGTGAAGTGAGAGGTAAGCATTTCCTTTTACAAGCGATTGATGTGCAGCCATTCTGGAGATACGAAGGCTATAATGCTGTGTTTGACAGTTTAGTTAAGGTCTTGCCGGAAAATGAAGGCCCCGGTAAAGGAAAAGAACCGGAAGGTGTTAAAAATAAGGAATGATGGCAGAACAAAAGTTGATTTCAGTCATTAGTATTTACTGCGGGACGGAGTCGGAAGCAGTATCTCTGAGTCAAGCCCTGGTAGACAAGCATCTTGCGGCATGTTGCAACATTTCAACCTGTGCTTCGTTGTATAAATGGCAGGGTGAGATGAATGAAGATCTGGAATGGATAGTAAGTGTCAAAACAATGGCTCGTGCTATCGACAAGGTCATGGAACTGATCAAATCGGAACATACCTATGACCTGCCTTCCATCCTCATTGATACATTGGCGACCACAGAAGAATATTATAATTGGGTGAATGAATCTGTTTTATTTTAAAAGGTTTACAGGATGATGAAGTTTTTAAAGAAAGGATATCTCAAGAATGCAGGAATAGGGTTGTTTTTGTTTTTTTTTCTGAAAGGATTGGCATGGATTGCCGTATTTTATTTTGGCATTAACATCTTTTCCCGTTGTAGTTAAAATTTTATTTCAAGGTGAGAATAAATTAAATGCATCACGAGGATTCCAGGAACGAAGAGTGCTCCCTTTATTTTTGCCATTGATTAATCAACATCAATATTTTTTCAAACCTCTTTATTTCCTGCAGCATTGATTATGCTATCGATGTCCGTGAGTCTGGCTTCACATTCTTCCTTGATTGCAGTCGCACGCTGAATTAAGTAAGGAATTTGATCAATGTCGATATTCCCGGATTCAACGGAAATCTGGATCTGCCTTAACTCATCGAGTAACTCCGTCAAGGTTTTAGTCGCTTTCTTACTCATTTTCTTCAATTTTGAATTTTCCGGTAACCTTGCCGTCAGCCCAGTATATGGTTGTGTTTGAATCATCTTTGAAATCACTTTTCAATGAGATTTTATCCTTATTCTGGAAAACCAGCGTGTACCCTTTTTTTAAAATATTCTGTGGGTCTGAAAGTTGAAGACTTCGATAAGCAATCTGCATGGTATGACGAAAATCACGAACTATTGCTGTAGAACCGGAAGTTATTTTACCCATGGTCAATTGAACCGTATGACGAAGTCTGTCTGTCAACAGGGAAGAAGTTGAACGAATAAACATCGTTGCTTGTTCTACAGCATTTTTATATACCAGGATACTGACGGAAAAACCTGATAGAATTTTTCTGTAGCGGTCATCAATTTCAGCCAGAAATGCTATATTGTGATTGATCAGGAATTCCGCAACTGCTGTAGGGGTCTTTAGAGAGGTGCCGGCTGCAAGATCCATGGCGCTGACATCAATTTCATGCCCGATGCCTGTAATGACAGGTAAGGGAAAGTGCGCTATCAACATTGCTAACCGGTAATTGTCAAATGCAGCCAGATCCACCTTGCTGCCACCGCCTCTGATAATGGCTACAGCATCGAATTCGGATTTTCTTTTTTCAATGAAATTCAACGATTTGCTGATTGTTTCTTCCAGTGAGGTCCCTTGCATTACGCTATCCAGTAATGTAATCCGGAACTTCAGACCAAATTTATTTTGTTCAATATGTTGGACAAAATCGATATATCCGGCTGCATTTTCTGATGATATTACAGCCAAACGGAGGATAGCGGGAGGTAAGGGTAAAGTTTTGTTGATTTTGTCAAGCCCCTCTGTCCGAATCCTATTGAATAATTCTTCCTTCCGCCGATCCAATGCCCCTCTTGCATACTCTGTATTGATATCAGAAATCCTGAATTGCAGGCCGAATCTTTCGTGAAATACCGGTTGCCCATGGCTCATGATTTCAAATCCTGACGTAAAGAAATTGACCAGATCAGGATTCTCTTTTTTGATTCTTTGGAAATCCGATGCCCATACCACTGCCTCTAATTGAGCTACGATATCATTGGAGACGGAACTTTTCTGGATCAAAGTCAGGTAGTAGTGACCTCTTTTTTCAGCCGCATTTAATATTTCAGCTCTTACCCACAGCTCATTGTCGAAATTCAAAGCAAGGACCCTCTTGATGTAGGTATTCAACTCCAATAATGTATAGGATTTGATATCAGTAGTCATGGCTTTGATATTATAATCGAATGCAGTGATTTCTTTTTATAATGATTAAAGATAACGATTCTGTTGTATTTCCCCTTAGTTATGTCATCGACTGCCATTGCCATTGCGTGGCCGGAAGCCGTATCAAAATCTCCGGTTTGGTGCTTAAATGTAATTTCCGGTATCTTTCTTCCGGTAGCAAAAGATGAAATATCTTTATAGAAATGATGTTTTTCGAACTCATTGTTATAACCGGCATAAATTGCTGAATTGCTATCCCATGGAATGTTGGTCAGGTAAGTGTGTATATCATCCGATATTTTCTTTTCCGAATTAACAAATAGAGTATATTCGGAGATCATTGCAATGGCATTGTCTTTTTGGTCGGAGATAAGGAAAAAACTGGTGCCTTCGCCATAAAAGATTTTGTTGTCATCTTTTTCGAAAAGGAAACCTGAATCTCTGTGTATTTTTTCATTAAACTCGGTGTTCTCCTCGAAAAATCCAAACAAGACATTTTTGCCCGGGTTTTCCTTGACCAGTATTTCGGTGTCAGTCAGGACATTTAGCACAGTCAGCCCTTGGTTGACATAGGTCATATTGTATGTATTGACATTCAATTTAAGAGCGATCATACCCCCAATGGTATTATTGGTGGATTGAATAAAGTGGGTAGGATTCAGCGCTGTTTCTTTATAGGTCGTGATATCCCTTAGAAATTGTTCTGTTTTGGATAGGCAGCCTCTACCTGTTCCTGTGATGATTCCGCATAATTCTCTGTTAGTATTGGTGTTTGTCTCAAGGCCACAACCGACAGCAGTTATTATGATAGGACTGAGCCTCCGTATTTCGTTTTTTTCAAAATGTCCTGAATAATCCGGCCCTGAGATCTTAAAAAAGCCTTTATCTTCCGAGAAAGATGATGCTGTATAGGATATGCTGGAAATAAACATCATGCCGCTTTTGAGAATATCAGGGACGTATTATTGCCCCCAAAACCAAATGAATTTACCATTATGTGGCGTAAATGTTGATTTTCTTTGATAGTGGTTACAGGGGAAAGTCCTGTTTCAGGAATTGGGTGCCGGAAATTTATAGTTGGAAATATGAATCCATGTTGCATCATACCAATGGAAAGGACTGACGAAATGGCTCCGGCTGCGGCAAGTGTGTGGCCTGTATACCCTTTGCTTGATCCGAATGCAATGTCATTGCCAAAAAGTCTCTTTATGGCGTTGGACTCTGCCAAATCGTTATCAATTGTACTTGTCCCGTGAGAATGGATAAAGTCAATTTCTTGAGGATTTAGGTTGGCTGAGGTGAGGGCTAAACTCATCGCGCCATAAGCTCCCATCCCATGTGGTGACGAGCCGGTGATGTGATAAGTTTCACTGATATTACCATAGCCGGCAACAACGGCCAGGGAAGACTTTCCCCTGTTTGTCGCATGTTTGCTGCTTTCCAGTACCAGGTATGCCGCTCCTTCACCCAGATTCAGTCCAAATCGATCTTTATCAAATGGAGTGCAGGGTTTGGGATCCAGATTTTTTAATGAATGGAAACCATTGAGTACGAACTTACTCAATGAATCGCTTCCTCCGGCCAGTACTACTTCGGCTTTACCGGCTTTAATCAACCTGGCACCAAGCATGATGGCGTTATTAGAGGAAGAACAAGCAGTGCTGATCATATAATGTGGCTTGCTCAGGCCAAGATAACTACACACATTACGACTAATACTGCCGCAATCCATTTCACTGAGAAACTCCTGTGTTGCCTTGGTTTTATTCAGACTCAGGTTGTCGAAATGTTTTTCGGTTGAAGAAATGCCTCCTACTGTAGTTACGCTGATGAGTACAATCTTATCGGTAAACATTTCAATATCAGCATTCCTTAATGCCTGTCGGGCAGTATAAAGCGACATCAATGTAGGCCTGTTGTGGGGATAACGGATATTTAGTTCGGAGAGTTGTTTGACAAGTTCTTCATCACTCAAAGAAACCATTCCGGCAAAAAATTTGCCATCGTGAATTGAGCCTGACAATTCGATCGGTCTGAGTGCGCTTTTTCCTGATTTGAGTGCAGCCCAGTTTTCTTCAAAGCCATTTCCAAGGGCTGATAAGATGCCAATGCCGGTAATCCAGACTTCAGCGTTATTTTGTCCCATTTTAAGTATTACTAAACGACTCAATATATTGGGCCATGGATCGAACACTCTCCAGTACTTTCCGGCCTTCTCTGGGATCTTCTATTTTTATTCCGTAATTTCTTTCCAGCAAAACCATTAACTCCAAAGAATCAATACTGTCGAGACCTAGCCCTGTTCCAAACAATGGGGCATCCGTGTCGATATCATCTGGACTCATATCCTGCAGGTTCAATGCTTCAATAATTTCGCTTTTCAATTTGTCGATCAATTGTTCCATACTATTTTGCAGAGAATTTTTTAATAATTGGTATTTTATTTTTGCTGTTCGATCGCTGATTGTCTTGATAATTCACTATGCTAATCCAATCGCGTGAATTCCCGGAGAATAAGCACTCTGTCTGTTCCATTATTAGATACAAACATATTAATTTTTTTCTAAAAATGTTTACATTTTCACTAAACCTTTTCCAACACAAGATTATGTTCGAAAGTCCTGAAATCCACCATACTTAACCCACTGATGCCTTGTTGTTCCATGTAAACACCATACATGACATCAACTTCTGCCATGGTAGCCTTGTTATGTGTGATGATGATAAATTGCGATTCCTTGCTGAATTTTCTGATTATCTTGTTTAATTTTTCCACATTGACATCATCAAGTGGAGCATCCAATTCGTCGAAAATACAAAAAGGAGCCGGTTTTAGCAAATACAATGAGAAAAGAAAAGCTATGGCAGTGAGCGTTTTTTCTCCCCCTGACAACTGGCTGAGACTTTGCGGCCTTTTGCCCTTTGGCCTGGCTATGATGCCGATATCTGAATCCAAGGGTGTTCCGGGATTTTCTATGACCAGATCGCAATCATCATCTTCTGTGAAAAGACTCCTGAACACCATTTTAAAATTTTCTCTTACTTGTTCATAGGCGGCAAGATACTTCGTAGTTGAAGTATTTTCCAGTTCATTGAGGGCCTGTAGTAATTTGTCTTTTGAATCTAATATGTCATTTTTTTGACTTACGATTTCATCATATCTGGCCTTGATCTCATTGTATGCTTCTACGGCAAGAGGATTTACTTCTCCGAACTGATGGATGGAATGTCGGATTTTTTGATTTTGGTTTTCCAGTTCCTTTAATACTGTATCATCAGGACTTTCATCTGTAGTTGCTTCGTCGGGCAAGGTTGAACCGAACTCAATGGAGAAATTATCTTCGATCCGTTGCATTTCGAACTTCGCTGCATGCCATTTATCTTTCCATTCATTGGCGATTGTGTGTATGCCTGCGAGTGACCTCTGCATCAATTTGATAGCCTGTTCGTCCTCGTTTACCTGCTTCTTCTCAGTAAAATACACCCTCTCAGCCTCAGTCAGTTCCGATTGAGACGCTTTTATTTTTTCAGCCACTTCAACTATGCCATTTTCGCATTCTTGAATTTGAGTTTCCAATGTTGCCATTTCAACAACACCTGAACTTTGGATATTGAGGATTTGTTTTTCCTGTTCGACCAACCCGGAAACTTGCTGGGTGAATAAATCAATTTCCCGAAGCAATGAAGTTTTATGATTTTCAACTTGAAGGGCATTAAACTTAGCTGCGTTCAACAAACTTCCTGTACTACTCAATTCTTCTGATCGTTCTCTGATTGTTTCCTTTTTGCCCTGGACTGAAGTAAGAAGGGATTCTTGCTCTATTTTCAACGAAGCGATAGACGGAAGATTCCTTTGAATCAACTCGCTGAAGTCATTGACCTTTTTTTTCAACAATACGTCGTCTGACGATATTTTATCAAGCTGAAGCTGGTTATATTCTGCTTTTACCGAGATCTGCAGCAATGCATCTTTGACCTGTTGAACTTCTTTGAGTATCTTGTCAAGATAAGGCCCCTTTCCTTCATCAGAGATGGTTCCTATCTTGTCGTCGATGTTGGCCAATTCCACATAAAATTCAGAATCAGATTTCTTCAACTCTATCAACTCCTCTTGCAATGATTCCAGTCTCAACTTACGTCCCAGTAGACTGCCTTCGATCAGACCGATGGATCCACCTGATGCATGACCATGAGAAAGAACCATGCTTCCGTCTTCAGAAATGAAGTGTAAGCTATGGTCAGCATTCATTGCTTCAAGATGCTGCCTCTTAATATCAGTGACGATGTAAGCGCCCTTGAGTAAATGCCTGAACAGATTATTGAATTTGGGATGACATTGCACAATGGATGTAAGTGACAATGCTCCCTCAATTTCAGGCGAGTCGATCGGTTTTTCCTTGAATGCTTCTAATATGATAAATCCGGCCTTACCCTTTTGACCTGCAGAAAGAGCATCGGTCATTCGAAATGCATCCTCATAATCATTGACCACCAAGTGCGTGAGATATGGATTTAAAAAGTTTTCCAGAGGAGTCCGGTATTTTTCCTCACAGTTGATAAGATCAGCCAAAAGGAGTGTTTCTGTATTTTTTTGTTGGGTGCTAAGGAAACGTACTGCTTCGGGATATCCTTCCTGATTATCAATCAGGGACTTTAATAGTCTTATCTCATGACTTACCCGGTCTATTTTACGTTCAACCTGCTTTTTCTTTTCGGCGGTTTCCTCCCTCTTTTCACCAAGCAGTTTCAATTCTTCATTTCTAACTTTGATCTCCTCTTGCAACTCATCGGCATGTGACTCCAACGAAGCAAGTTGATCTGTCAATTCGGACTTTTGTTTGTTAAAGGTATATTTTTGTTGATTTAAGGAAGCCTCTTGTTCCTTGAACTTCCCTTCGTCACTTTGGAGTGCTGTAAGCTGAGCCTGTGCAACGGCATTTTCCTTTTCAAGGGCAAACAGCTTGTCGTTATTCTGTTCAAATTGTCTGGTGATTGGTTCGAGACCTGACTCCAGCAATGCAAGTTCCCCCTTGACCTTTTCATTTTTAGCCTGCAACAAGTCCAATTCCTGGTTCATTACAGCTATTTGCGAATCAAGGTCAGGAATTTTCATTTTCAGGGAGTCTGTTTTGATGTTCAATTCCGAAAGTTTCAACTTGATACCCTCACTGTCATTATTGGCCTGCTCTACCTTACTCTTAACGAATGCAAATCTTTGGACAGCCAGATCCCGTTTTTTTTCAAGTGTTTTTTGCTCATCCAGGATCAGATTGGTCCTTTTCTGAAAGTCTGAGAGTGACAATTCTTTATCCAGGAGTGCATTTTTTTTGACTTCAAGTTGCGCTTCTGCATTGTGAATCTCAATTTCCTTCGATTCAGCTGTTTGTTGCTCCCTGGTAAACATCTCATAGGCATTGAGGATGATTTTTGCTGCCTGTCTCTTTTGATACTGGAACAGTATCAACGCATTTTCCCGATATTTGGCTTTTAGCTCAAGATATTTTTCCGCCCGACGCGCCTGCTTTTTAAGCGAATTCATGTTGGATTCGATCTCAGTAAGCAGATCATCCACCCGATTTAGGTCGTCATTAGTGGTTTGAAGTTTTGAAAGAGTTTCTTTTTTTCGTGACTTGTATTTGGAAATCCCGGCTGCCTGCTCAATCATCATCCTACGGTAATTATCTTTGTTGTTGAGCAAATCCTCAACCATACCGAAACCGATGATGGCGTAAGTATTACTTCCGATGCCTGTGTCAGCGAACAAGGAATGAATATCTTTCAAACGACAAGTGACATTGTTTAGTTTGTATTCACTCTCACCGCTGTGATAAAGAATTCGGGTTACCTTGACTTCATTGTATTCTATTGGAAGTAAGTTTTTATTGTTTTCAAAGACCAGGGAAACCTGAGCCATTCCGGCCGGCTTCTTGCTTTTGCTGCCATTGAAGATGACACTCGACATTTTATCCAGTCTCAATTCGGTGCTTTTTTGTTCACCCAACACCCAGCGAATAGCATCGACAATATTTGATTTGCCACTCCCATTAGGCCCTACAATGCCGGTAACATCCTCATTGAAGTGAATGACGGTCTCGTTGGCAAAACTTTTAAACCCCTTGATTTCTAAGCGTGAAAACCTCATAGAGAGGCGAAATTATAAAAAATTCCCGCTCGGATATTGCTTTTTTATCTATAAATGATTTTGTAATATGTATTGAATTTGATGCTAAAAGGAAAGGCCTGTTCAGCTCCTCGAAGATCATGCATATCCTTTTATCTTCGAGCAAGCTTACCCATAAAGTCAATTTCGAATACTGTATAGAGTATATAGTAAGTAAAGAAAGGTATGATGAAGTAGTTATCGGCCGGATGAAAATTCTTATGATAAAGGAAGATGACTACAAAGCAAAACACTAATTTTATAAGGGAAGTCATCATGATGATATTATTGAACATATAAATGTTTCTACTGCGTGATGCGATCCAGGCCAGTGTGTAGAAAAATATGGACAGAAAAACAAAGAAAACGATTGTTTGCAATGAAAATAAATGGTAGGGAGCCAATACCGGAAACCGGTAAAAGATAAATGCGACCAGGATAGCAAAAGCGGTATAAAGTAACAGGCGGAAAGAGAATTGTTTTATGGACATTCCGTTTTATTTATCTGTTCCGAGGTCTTTGATTATCTTGTAAAGATAAGCCATAAGGAACAAAAGAATCAGACCTGCTGTCCAATATTTTGTTTTCCCCGGTCGGAAGGTGTCGTCAAGATAGTTGCCAATTAAATATCCGAATACGATCACACCTATAAGCTGGAAAGCCATACCTGAGTATTTCAGGTAGGTATTGGCACCTTTACGTAAACGTGTTTTTTGATCCACCAATATTTATTTGCCGGTCGCTTTCTCGACAGCTTTTCCGGAAGTCATGGTACACTGAACATTGAAAATGGCACCGTTTTCTACGACCAATCTGGAGGTAAAGATTTCCCCTTCAATATTGGCCTTACTGTGTACTTCCAAGGTTTCAACCACCTGAAGTTTCCCCTTAACATGTCCCTCGATGATGGCTGCCTTGCATTTGATATCTCCGTTGATTTGGCCACTCTCGCCAACAATTACCCGCTGGCTACAATCAATATTACCTGTGATAGTGCCATCGATGCGGATATCGGAGACCGCCACTATATCTCCCTTGATGGAAGATCCTGTCCCCAAGCTATTGATCGAAAATCCTTCTGCAGCCTTCTCGCTTTGTTTGGAATTGAACATAATTATCTCTTATAGATCCATCGCGGACGAAACAGCCTTAATTTAAGATTGGTCAGACAATAAAAATAATCAGAATGTAGGACAATAAACGCCCCTGCGCTCTGGTCCGCAAATCAGGTAACCCAATGAAAACTCAACTGCTCCATTATAATTACTTGCAGGCGTGAGTGAAGACACATTTAAGTCATAACTGAATCCAATGGTAAACTGGTTGTAGTCCATTCTGGTAGATAGAATAATTGCATCAGGCTCCAATGCTTTTTGCCAATGGTTGGAGATTCGTGCCCAAAGACCGAATTGAATAGCTTGTCTTGACCATCTGCTTTTATCCAGCCAAAGTCTGAGAGATGTACCCCCATTGACCTGGAAGGACGGACCTTGAAAGAAGGTAACGATTCCGGGCACCAGGCTGATCTGATCGCTCATAGGGAAATCACCTCCGGCATGAGCAGTTATCTTGCTGTATAATGGCACGTCAACTCCTTCCAGCAGGAAAGATTGATTAGGTCTTGTTATATGGCTATAGGCACCGCCTATGTAGAAACTTGTCTCTTCATCAAACACTGAAAACCAAAGTAGTCCGGCTCCAAGTTCTCCAAACCAGAATGAATTATTGAAGTTGGCTTCGTTTTCCTGTGAAGGAGCGTTGGCAATCCATTGGCCATCTTTGGCTTGCAGGCCCCACTTAGCCTTAAGGAAATTGATACTTCGGTTGGAAGCACCGCCCATGACTCCAAAGGATAAGTAGTGTGCGGATTTTCGGCTGCCACCCATTCTTTTGCTGTAGCTTCCGGATATTTGTGGAGAAAGTGTTGAAAAGCTTAATTCACCGGCTCTGTCACCCCAGAAATTAAATCCAAATCCCCAATAATCATAGCGACCAACGGTATTCTTTCTGTCATAGGAAGCTGTGAAAGTATTGAATGCATTACTTTTTAATACGCTCGCCCATTGATTCCTATAGGACAAGGTCAACCTGTCGGTACAGTTCATCACTCCTGTCATAGCAGGGTTGAGATTGAGGGGGGAAGCGTAAAACTGAGAAAAATGGATGTCCTGAGCGTTGATATTCAATGACACCAAAAGTGCTAGTAATGTTATAAGTAGAGGTTTCTGCATCGAAATTTAAAATTTTAAGCTTGTTTTCTTGCGGAGTAAAGGTATAAATAATTTGTATATTAATAGTGTTAAAAATTTTTTTATCAATTTTTCTCAATATTATATTTCGTATAACGCTTCAGAATTCTTTTATATTTACTGAATTTCGTTTTTGTTACGATATTTTTTCGGATTAAATTAAAATTTGATATTTATTGTTTTTCCGATTTTCTATTGACTGCAACATATAGTCCTTTTTGACTTTTATTCAATCATAGTAGCTAATTGTCACAGGCAATTTTCTATATTGGACATCCTTTCGTTAATAGCAAATATAAAGAACAATGATAGATATTATCATTTATACAAATATATACATCTGAAAATTAGTAAACGCTGCATTCCATTTTCCGAATCCCGATATTAATTTTACACAATGAAGTTTTTTACCAAAGTTCCTTTTACGTCCGATATCCGTATGAAATGCAGTGATCTCTTCCTGCTTTCAGGTTCCTGTTTTACCGAAAATATAGGTACGATTATGCAGAAATTGGGACTCAGGGTTGAGTTTAATCCACATGGGATATTGTTCAATCCGTTATCTGTTGCATTGAGTATTGAAAATGTCATCAAAAAGGTTGCTCATAATCAGGATGATATTTTAAACTATAATGGCATAAGTTTTTCCTGGGTGCATCATACTTCTGTGCATGCTGAAAATGAAGATGAATTGGTGAGGAGGATAGACAAAGAGAAGAATCAATTTCTATTAAATTTATCTAACGCCAATTATATGATAATTAGCTGGGGAACAGCTTTTTATTACAGATTGAAAGAGTCGGGAAGAGTTGTTGCCAATTGTCACAAACAGCCGGCTGCCTTGTTTAATAAGATCTTTGCTCAACCACATGAGATCGTGGATTCATATATTCGTTTGGTTCAAAATGTTCTGGAAGTGAATCCCGGACTTCGGATTATTCTGACGATAAGCCCTGTAAGACATATTCGAGATGGATTTGTTGAGAACCAGCAAAGTAAGGCTGCCTTAATTTTGGCCGCCAAGTCTTTATGTGAGGCTTTCCCGGAAACGATATCCTATTTCCCCGCTTTTGAGATTGTCATGGATGAATTGAGAGATTATCGGTTTTATGCTGAGGATATGATTCATCCCGGTGAAGTTGCTGTCAAATATATCTGGGAGCGGTACGTCGAAGGATATTTTGACGAATACCAACGAGAAATATTAAAGGAGGCTGAAGATATTGCCAGGATGAAAAACCACCGGATAGTTTTTTCCGGGTCTGAAAATGCAATTAAGTTTGAAGACCAAAAACAAAAAATGATAGCTGATTTTAAAGCAAGAAACCCTACTTTCAGATTATAATAGGATCTGATAAAGAATTTACCAAGCGATTAAGAAGTGAAAAATGGCTGATTAATCCATTGATTTTCCTTCTACAGCTGCTTGTTTAAGCATTTGGTTGTATTCTTCGGTTGACAGGCCATCAAGTACATAGTCAATAGGATTGACAGGCTCTCCATTTTTATGTACTTCGTAATGTAAGTGAGGCGCAGTAGCTGTACCTGTTGAGCCAACCTTGCCCAGAGGGGTTCCACGTTCTACCTTCTGACCTTCCTTAACCGTAATTTCAGACATATGAGCATACAGAGTCTGGAAGCCATAACCATGGTCTATTATGACATGTTTGCCATAACCTCGTCCATTGCCATTGATTTTTAGCACAGTTCCCTCGCCGGAAGCTACAATCTGTGTACCCTTGGGACAAGAAAAATCAATTCCTGTATGTTTTTTCCAAATTTTAAATATCGGATGCAGCCGTCTCCCAAAACCTGATAGTAAGGTTACATCGCGATTCAATGCTTCTGCCTTCACCGGCTTGATACTTGGCAGACACTTGAGAAATTTTTCATGTGCCATGGCATCGCGATACAATCTGTCCAAGGACTTATTTTGTAAGTTAAGCTGGTGATTGAGTTTATTTGCCTTGTCTTCAATGCGGTTGATGTTGAGGTTTAAAAGGTTGGTCAATCTGGTTTTAATGGTATGCTTACCACCTGTACCTGCCTGCCAGATTGATTCATCAATAGGATCAACTCCCATCACAACAGAATACAACTGAGCATCCTTCTTGTGCAGTTTATCCAAATGAGCCGAATATTGGTTGAGTTGATTGTCCAGCTTTGAATATTTTTCTTCCAGTTTTTTAATCTCTGCAATCAAAGACTGATCGATGTTGCTTTTATTTATTTTATTGTACCCGAAGTATAGAATTGAAATCAAAATAATGGAGAACCCGTAGATACTGTATCTTTTGTAAAATGGCTTTGATGGAATAGTTTCAAACAGCAGTGTCTTCTGGTTAAAAACTATTTTTTGTCTTTTCTGCATTTTCCTAATAATGGTTTATTTACTTTTGCGCAAAATTTATTTCTTAGGTTAAATGAACACGGGATGCGGCAAAAGTACAAATGTGGCTTCATTTTTCAAAGGAATTGAAAAATTTTTATACAAAAAATATATATATGTTTTCTTTTTAATATATATAAAAGGCATTTTAACAAAATTTAAAATATGATAGTGAGTCCTATACCTTCATTCGAAATCAGGCGTATTTTTTTGGAATTCTTCCGCGAAAGAGGGCATCAGATCGTTCCTTCTGCTCCAATAGTTGTCAAGAATGATCCGACCTTGATGTTTACTAATGCCGGAATGAATCAGTTTAAGGATCTTTTCCTTGGCAATAGTGCAATCAGGCATCATCGTGTCGCTGACACACAGAAGTGTCTTCGTGTCAGCGGGAAGCACAACGATTTGGAAGAAGTGGGTGTGGATACCTATCATCACACCATGTTTGAGATGCTTGGCAACTGGAGTTTTGGCGATCCGGCCAATCCTTCTGCCGGTTATTTCAAAAAAGAGGCCATACAATGGAGCTGGGAATTACTGCATGACAAGTATGGTATTTCTGCAGATCGGATTTATGCTACTGTTTTTGAAGGAGATCCGGCCAATAATATTCCTATGGATCAGGAAGCGTATGAAGAATGGGCAAAATATTTACCCCGGGAACGTATCCTTTTAGGCAATAAAAAAGATAATTTTTGGGAGATGGGCGATACAGGCCCTTGTGGTCCTTGTACCGAGATACATGTGGATTGCAGATCAGATGAAGAAAGGGAGCAGGTGGAAGGCAGTACATTAGTCAATCAGGATCATCCGCAAGTTATTGAGATTTGGAACAATGTCTTTATTCAGTTCAATAGGATTAAAGATGGTAGTTTGCAGCCCCTTCCGGCCCGCCATGTTGATACCGGTATGGGATTTGAGCGACTGGTCCGGGTTTTGCAAGGCAAACAATCCAATTATGATACGGATTTGTTCGAACCCACATTGAGAAAAATTGAAGAGCTTTCAGGGGCTGCCTACGAAGGTACAATGGTTAAGAAAGATATCGCATTCAGGGTAATTGCGGATCATATTCGTGCCATATCATTTACCATTGCCGATGGACAGCTTCCCTCCAATGCCGGTGCAGGTTATGTTATAAGACGTATTCTGCGTAGAGCTATCAGATACTATTTTTCCTTTCTTGATTGTCAGGAGCCATTGTTGGCAAGCCTAGTTCCAGTAATTGCGGAGCAATTTAAGGATGTTTTTCCGGAGCTTCATCAGCAAATTGATTTTGTCCAGCGGGTAATTCGCGAGGAAGAGCTTTCATTTCTGAAAACCCTCGACAGCGGAATTCGCAGGTTTGAGCAGATTGTAGCAGAATCAGCAGGTACATTGCCCGGTGAGAAAGTATTTGAACTAATGGATACATTTGGTTTTCCGGTAGATCTTTCAGTGTTGATGGCTCAGGAAAAGGGTAGGGTGATTGATATGGCAGGTTTTGAAGCAGCTCTTCAGTTACAGAAGGAACGAAGCAGGGCTTCTGCTCAGATTGAAAATGAGGATTGGGTAGTGGTCAATGAAGTCCCTGAAATGAGTTTTGTAGGGTATGACAATCTGAATGTCGAGACATCCATCGTAAAGTATAGAAGTTTTAAGGCGAAAGATGCCATTGGGCATCAGGTGGTGTTGAAAGAAACACCATTCTATGCTGAAAGTGGTGGCCAGGTGGGTGATACGGGATTTTTAATGTTCGGCCACGAAAGGGTCAATGTATTGAACACTAAAAAAGAAAATGACCTGATTATTCACACGGTCGACCATCTTCCGCAAAATGCTGAGCAGGAGGTTGTCGCTCAGGTTGATGAGTTCAGGCGGAATAAAATTACCGTCAATCACTCTGCCACGCATTTGATGCATGCTGCCTTGAGGCAGATCCTGGGCCCACATGTAGTCCAAAAAGGTAGTCTCGTCAATGATGTTCATCTTCGGTTTGACTTTTCCCATTTTGCCAAGGTAACAGATGAAGAAATTGCTCAAATTGAAGACATTGTCAATGAGAAGATACGGGAAAATATTCCTGTGATCATCAAGTACATGGATAAGGATGAAGCACTCCGGACAGGTGCTATGGCTCTCTTCGGTGAGAAGTATGGCAACATTGTCCGAGTAGTGATAATTGATCCTGCATACAGCATTGAATTGTGTGGCGGTTGTCATGTAGGATATACAGGAGAGATCGGCCTGTTCAAAATCACTTCCGAATCGGCTGTCGCTGCCGGTGTGAGAAGAGTAGAGGCGATGACCGGCCAAGCTGCATTGCAATACTTGAACGCTTATGTGGAAGAGGTTAGGCAGGTACGCCAATTGATGGGCAATCCAAAAGAAGTTATCACAAAGCTTAATGATTTGATTGCAGAGAATAAGTCACTCAGAAAAGAAATGGAGAAAATGGAGGCAGACAAAGCACTCCGATTACAACATGAATTATCGGAATCAGTGCGAAGGAACAGTGCCGGAGTTAATTATATAATAAGCAGGACTGAATTGTCAGACAATAAGTTATTGAAGAACATAGGATTCAATTTGGCTCGTGAATCGGGCGATGCTTTGGTTGCTTTGATAAATTGCTATGATGAGAAGGTCACAATCCAGATCAATATATCCGAATCACTGGCAGACAAGAAGATCTATAATGCGGGCGAGTTAGTGAGGCAATTGGCGCCATTGATTGGTGGAGGCGGGGGTGGCCAGGTAGGCTATGCTACCGCCGGGGGGAATAATGTGTCAGGAATCGATTCCGTTTTGGAACAACTTACTCAACTGGTAGAATGATTGAAAAACCGTTGGGAAGTATTGATATTTAGAATATTTCCAAAGAAGAAAGTATTTTTTAATAAAGCATAATTAAATGTTTTATAATCAAATAAAGCACTTATCTTTGCATGGAATTAATCACCGGCTTGCTATTAAATCGACGTTTTCGTTTATTTCAAAATCATTCCGGGTCGATTTTATTAATGTTTTAACTAATTTTTTAATTTTTTCAAATGAACATTTTTGTTGCTAAATTAAGCGGTGCTACAACTGCTGATGGACTTAAGCGCCTTTTTGAACAATTTGGTGAGGTCAGTGATGTAAAAATTATTATTGATCGTGAAACCAATATGTCCAAAGGATATGGCTTTGTCGAAATGCCTAATGTTGCTGAAGGTCACACGGCAATTGCAGAACTTAACGAAGCTGAGGTGGACGGCAGTATTATTGTGGTAAAGGAATCCCAACCAAGAACCGGTGAAAAATCAGGATTTTCCGGAGGTGGAAATCGTGGTGGAAACAGAAGTTTCGGCGGTGGGAATAAGTTTAAAAAACCGGGATTTGGTGGTGGAAGATCCTTCGACAAGAAACCTGGTTTTGGCCGTAGTGGTGATAGCGATCACAGAAAAGGCGGATATCATAGCCGGGAAGACAGAAACTCTTATTAATCCGCATTAAAGAAAGAAAGAAGCCTGCCATAATTTATGGCGGGCTTTTCTTTTTTAACATAGAATAGTAGATATATTGATCTTTAAATGTAAATCCTGTAAATGCCTGGAAAGCAGGCAGGCGTTTCTGCGACTGTAGGTCAATGTGTTTCATATTCTAAAAATATAATATATGTTAATATTTTTTCTTTTTCTGCTTTAAACTCGTACGGAGACTGAATTTGTCCTACTTTTGCCTTTGCAATACGTTGCACTAGGAATTTATTTTGTTAACTAAATTACTGACAATGAAAATAAAAACTTTCATTGTACTAGCAATTTTCTGCATTTGTACATTACCAAAGCATGTATTCTCGATAAATTATACTGAAACAAAACTCGAAAGAGTTGCGGAAGATGAAAATGAATTTGATGAAAGTCAAATCAAAATACGGTTAAGAAAGCTTAATTCCTCCCTTGATATCAGATATACCCCGGAAGTTAAGAAATTCCTTCAGTCCTATATAAAATCTTATCGAAGCACGTCCGAGCAATTGCTGGGTAGAGCGACGATGTATTTTCAGTATTTTGATCAGGCTCTCCAGAAGTATAATTTGCCCTCTGAGTTAAAGATGATTTCTGTTCTGGAATCCTCGCTTAATCCTAACGCAATCAGTCCCGCTGGTGCAATTGGACTATGGCAGTTTATGCCCGCAACCGCAAAAGATATGGGTCTGGATTTCAATCGGGTTGTTGATGAAAGGAGAGATCCTGATAAATCCGCCGATGCTGCAGCCCGTTATTTTTTAAAGCTGTACTCTATATTTGAAGATTGGAATCTTACCCTTGCAGCTTATAATTGCGGACCTAACAGGGTACAAAACGCTATCGATGCTGCAGGAGGTGTCAAGGATTTTTGGGCAATCCGAAAGTATCTTCCTAAAGAGACTCAGAATTATATTCCAAAGTTTATTGCAATCAATTACTTATTTAACTATTACAATGTCCATAAATTAAAACCTTCCTTCCCGGAGCTTGATCTGCAGATTACAGATCTGACTAGTTTGTATGACAAAGTTGACCTGAAGGCTCTTTCCAGTAAGCTGGGTGTATCCTATGACGTTATGAAGGTACTGAATCCTATGTATCGACAGGGTTACATACCTGCTTCCAACAATCCTATGAATATCATTTTACCTATGCGGTATATGAATTCTTTTAAAAGTTCAATTCCACGTCCGGATAGCAAAATGTTATCAGTAAATGAATCCCCCTTGCCCTCTATGTCCGTGGGTGGAAATGATTATTACGAAATGACCTACATAGCCGGTCCTGGTGAGAATCTGGAAAGAATTGCCGGTCGACTCGGCATCAATAGTCATCTGATCAGAATGTGGAACGGTATGACTATGAATACCATCAAGGAAGGTCAGTCGTTGAAGTTATATATACTTAGAAACAAGCAATTGGACAATTCGTTTGCTAAAGCTGAATTACATCCATTGACTGAGCAATTTGTCCAGGTAAGGACTATGATGGAGGACGAGAATTTCATTTCGTTATCGCACTTAGATTACACAAATGACGAATTGGTCTTTACTGCTTCATCTGATCAGTTTGTATATCATCGACTTGATGAGCGAGAGTCAATAGCTGATTTGGTAAGTCAATATACCGGAACTACCATCCAGAGTATCCTTGAGTTGAATGGTTTTAACAGAGATAATCTGCCAAAACCCGGAGATTTAATTAAGGTGAAAAAGAAACAATAAAAAAAGCCCGGAAGTCCGGGCTTTTTCATTATTACTTCAAGGTTTGTTGCTACATCCAATTTTATAGATTGATAGCATATCCGGGATATCAATGCTTATTTGATCTCAATTTTCTTGATGATTTCCGGATTGGAAACCTTTTTCAACGAAACCTTTAATATTCCTTTGTCGTAGGTTGCCTCTATCTCATTTTGAGCTATTGTATTATCGAGGGTAAAGCTGCGTGTAAATTGCTGGAAACTGAATTCCCTCTTGATATACTTCGTATTATTGTCAGTGGTCTCAGCATCTTTCGACTCTTGTTTTTGGACCTTGATGGTCAGAATTTGGTCTTTGATTTCAATATTGAAATCCTCTTTTTCAAGTCCCGGTGCCGCCAATTCAATTACATACTTGTCATTCTCCTCAATAATGTTGAAAGCGGGAGACTCAAGGAAATTGTCGCCTGACCAGAAATTGGCCAGTTCGTTGTTGAAAAATTGTTCGAAAGGCCTGTAAGGATTGAAAGGCCTCATCTCTTTTTTGCTTATGTGTCTCATGATTATTAATGATTTAAGAAATGAATGAATTATTATTGAATGTTAATTTTTCTGGGAGTTGCGATGACTTCCTCCTTCAGGGGGAGAACGATTCTAAGCAATCCATTATGGCATTCTGCGTCAATGGCGCTCTTGTCAATCCTTTCTGAAAGAGTATAAGTTGCTTCAAAATCTCCTGATTTGAGTCCTCGTCTAATAAATTTGATGGTGTCAGCTGATGCTTTAGGCATCTGGCCCTTTATGGTAAGTTTGTCTTCTTTTAAGTCAATCTCTATATCATCCTTAGAAAATCCGCTGACCATCATTTCCAGGATATATCCCTTCCCGGTGTTTATAAGATTGCTTAATGGAATAAACCGAGTAGATGCCTTAGTTTGTTGGCCCATTGTCGGAGTTGCAACATTTTTGAATATTACTGTCATTTTTTTATTATTTTGTTACACTCACAATATTGCAATATTTGTTCCTTTGATTTAAAAGTGCCTAAAAGTCAGTTTGTTATACCAAAACAGTGACATAATGACACTTAATAAGAAAACAGTGCGCCAAAATGACGTATTTTTTTTAGTTGTTTAATATTTAAATGAAATTTACCCAATATTACGACCAGGAGGCTCTAAGCTCATTCGTATTATCATTAAAATTAATGTGTATTTATATAATTAACTTATATTTGCAAGTTGGATTATCGAAAGATTTTTATATTTTTGCATTTATTTTCGCATCTTGAGGCAGCACATTTATAAAAATCATAGTATATCTAAGCGCCCTTAGTATTGAATTAATTTATACGCAAAAATTTAGTTATGAACAGATTTTTTGTTTTTTTACTTAGTATCTTGTTTTCTTTCGGAGCTAAAGCCCAGGTAGATTCCATTCATTTTCAGTTTCAGGATACTATATTGAAAGCCGGTACCACCCATACTTTTTTGATGACTGTTCGGGAGAATATTCAGGATGCATTGGGATTTCAATTTTGTCTTCAGTTCGATCCGCAGAACATCGGGTTTAAGAGTATCCCGAAATATTATATTTCAGGATGGACAGAAGATAATATGAACATTTATCCCCTGGGTCATCCGGATTATATAGCTTGTGCCGTGGATGTGATTTCTACTCCTTACACGGGTAAAAAACTACTTGAGATACAATTTGACGTTTTTCATGATTGTCGCGTTAAGGATGTAATCAGGATTCTTTCTGCCTATCGTTTTAAGGAAGGGGATTCCTATAGTAAAAGTGAAATGTTCTTTGAAAATGATACATATCCGATTGCAACAGAATACCTTCCGTTTAAGTTAGCCGGAAGCAAGAATATCGCTCCGGAAAAAGTGGAATCGTTTCCAAATCCTGCATCCAATGAAGTTAATATGAGTTTTTCTTCTAATATATCAGGAAAGTTTCCGGTGACTATTTATGATAATGCCGGCAAATCGGTAGGAGAGACGATAGTTGAAGTTAAATCAGGGGATAATAAGCTGACATTCAACAAAGCACTGTTTGGTTCTGCGGGGAGTTATATTATTCAGTTGAATCTTGGTAATCGCATCCTTACCTCCAGGGCGACCTTTGTGAATTAATCAGATCAACTTGTAGGAATAATCTGAATTTTTAATCAAATCTGTTAGAAAAGGAACTGCCATTTGGAAGTTCCTTTTTTATATTTCTCCTGTTTTACACTTTACCAATTACATTTTACTAATTCAAGATCTTTAAGGTTGACGGGGCAAAAGTGTTTTATCCGACAACAATTTAAACCGGTCAACTAATGTACCCTGTCTTTTTATCTGCTAATGGAAAATTCTTGCAGGTGCCAGTTTTTATTGTAGGAGAAATTCTCTTAGGCCCGCAAACGACACCCATATCTCTCAACCGTATAAGGAATTCAATGACATGACAAGGCCTTGTTTTGTTATTCCTTTTTCTGAAATTAAGTAAATAGTGAGTATTCAAAAAAATACATTGGTTGTCATGGGATCATGATCCCTTGAAGTTGGAACCATTCCTTTGACATTATCTCCTTGCTATAGGAACAATTTATCAGGTGATTCAGGTCTCATGAAAGGAACATAATTGATCAGTAACATAGTCAGAGTAATGTGAAAACTTAAGTTATTTTTTATAAGGAAAAGCAGCCTAATCTATCTTTGGGATATACATTATTATATTGATGCTTTTGAAAAATGATAATTTAAAGGCTGTGGATAAAAGTCATTAACAGGGTTGCTTTACCCAAATCGTTGAAATTAGATGTATATTTGCTTATTAATCCCATAATCATACAAAAGTTGAGATACCTTTCTGCACTTTTGTTTTTGGTTCTTTTTCATTTTTCCGGAAAAGGCCAATGCGTATTCAACCTCAATGACACTATTGTGGCGGATGCGGATTTTTATATCCAGGGAAGTGTCAGCGGACTGGTAAATGATGATCTTTCTGCCAATCAGGCGCTTTGTGGGGTCAAGCTTCAATTCAGACACCAATTCATCGGGAACCTTCAAATTGAATTAGTTTCTCCTGCCGGACAAAAGATACTACTGGTAGGGCCACCTTTGGCGGGCAATTTGACCAATGGTACATTATGGGACATTACCTTTGTCAGGTGTATTGATATCCCATCACCGGATCCAGCAATTCCACCGCAATATGACAATGGTTCACCCTGGGCAATTGGGGCAACTTATTCCGGTTCATATTTTCCATATGCCGGATGTCTTGAGGATTTCAATGTGGGGTCTGCAAATGGTATTTGGCAGTTGCATATTATTAATGGGTCTTTTTACGAAGGTAACCTTGTCAGTTTTAGTCTTATTTTTTGTGACCCTACCGGCGTTGATTGTAATCCATGCAAAGCCAATCCTGGAAAATTTACCTTGAATGAAAGGTCTTTCTGTCAAAATGATGTTAATTTACTTTCATTTCAGCCGCCTATCGATTATACGCCTGATGGCCAGAATACGACATTATACAACTATGAATATGTTGTTACCTTCAATGGGATTATTCAAAGGATAGAATATGTGAATGACTGGTCTGTCCTAAGTCCCGGTACCTACCTCATTTATAATATTGCTTATCTGAAAGAATATGAGTCAGTAGTAAAATCCTATATAGGAGATCCTTACAGTGTTTTATTGAATAAAATCAATTCTACCCAAATTTGTGCTGATGTTACCGGCAGTGCAATGCAGTTGAATATATTCAGGGTCTTTGATAACCCTGTAAGGAACATCCTGCTTTGTAGTGGGGATAGTCTGGTGGTATCGGGTAAGACTTATTTGGCTGATACCTTCATAAGAGATACGCTTAAGTCATTATATGGTTGCGACAGTATCATTAATATTGATTTGAGGTTTACCAATATACATATTAATATTGAAGCAGACACTATCGATTGCATCAACTTCCTGGCTTCGATTGATACTTCCGGATTTCGAATGGATGTGCCTGGAGGCTTAGTTCTCGGATATGAATGGAGGGATAATGGCGGCAACTTCATCTCCAATGCCGGTGGCATCACGGTCAATACACCGGGATTATATTTTCTTTATATGAATATCCTGTATGGCAACCTTCAATGTGAATATCTCATCCCTAAAAAAGTTGAATCACAGGTTTTTCCGCCAGAGAGGCCTACGATACTCCCTTTTTCTCCTTGTTCAGAATATACCCTTAAAGTTTTATTATCTGCCGATACGTTGAGGGATGAAGCGCATTGGTCGATTACCGGGACATCAGATTTCAGGAGGATAGGGGATACGCTTTTTGTGACGTGGCATCAAACGGGAACTTTCAAGGTCTGTGTATGGGCGACGAATGAATGTGGCACATCCGACACGCTTTGTCAGGATGTCACGGTCGGTCAGAAACCGGTTTTTGATATTCTTACCGATTCAATTTCTTGCAATGGATTGTTCCACATTGAAGTAAAAAGTCAATTTCAGAATCTGACCTGGGTGGATATACAAGGGAATTCAATATTTTCCGTTAATGGAGATGGATCACTTGTGGCGGGATCGATTCTGGTGGGAAAGAATTCAGCGGTGTTGAAATACAGTGGGAGTATTGCAGGATGTGATTTGTTTGGCAGCCTTAAATTTTACAGACAGGAGCCCCCTAAGTTTATAGTAAAGGATACGGCATTCTGCGGATCAGGTACTTACCGTATTCCGGTGGAAATTGTGAATCACGCCGGCGAATTGTATTATTCTTTTGAGGGTCAAGGTTTTCATATGCCGGTTGATATCGGACTCAATTATATAGATCTGGATTTTAATGCATCGGGTGGAGTGTATATTGATTCCTTGAAAACGCAATACAGAACCTGTAACGATCTGCAATCGGATACGCTTGATGTCAGGATTGAAAATATGCCGGAGTCATTGCTTCCTGATACAATTACTCTATGTAATACTTACAACAGGGATGGAAAGCCGGTTTATTTCCTTCCAGATTTGATTGTATCCGGAGAAAGGAGCGGAAATTGGAATCTGAGTTCATTGTCAGGTATTACCATTTCCAATGATTCGATAGATATGTCGCATGTAGCTGTCGGGACTTACAAGGTTAATTTTAGAACGAACACAGCTGTACTGCCTTGTAAGGATGTTACATATGCGACTGTATTCAAGGTGGTTGATTGTTCCTGCAACAGACCTGCGCTGAACAAACTGAAGGATACCTACAGGATTTGCAGTAATTATGGGTCTTTGAATCTGGATTCATTGGCCGGAGTTAATGTTCCGGTACAATGGTTTGACCTTACTTCCGGGAGCAAAGAGGCCATTGGTGGATCGAATCTCCTTATTAATGACCAGTTTGTCGGTGTACATTCTATCCTATTGCAGACTGTAGCGGATTGGGAGGGTGCTTGTGCAGATACCATTTTGTTTGAGTTGCAGGTTGTTCCTCGTTTTTATGCCGGTGACGATTATTTGATGGACATATGTAATGGCGAGGATTATTTAATAGATCTGGATACCTTGCTGATCAATTCTTTGAATGATGGAGCCTGGAAGGCTCAAAAACCTGATTACCCCGGATTTTCGATAGCTTTTGATCCACAGACGAATACTATCAGTACGAAAAAGCTTTTTCCGGGAGATTATATGTTGGATAAGATTGTCGCCGGAAGTGATGTTTGTCCTTCAGATACTGCGAGTCTTACCATCAAGGTATATCCGCTTCCGGAAATATTGGTATCCGGAACAAATTATCTGGACTGTGAGTCTCAGGTCGGGGAAATAAAAGTAGATCCCGGGGCTTCATCTTCAATTCGCACTGATTGGATCTTTCAGAATGATATTATACATACCTCTATTAGTTTGGATTCGGCGATTATTGATAAGGCAGGTACCTATTATTTTTCATCTCAGGATCAGATTACGGGATGCCGGGATACGGTTTCTTTTTTGGTCGGTGATAATTCTGTCCCTATAGATACCGTTACTTATCGTTTGATTGGAGGTTGTCAAGAAAATGGAAGTGCATTAATTCTGGATTATCCTATTGGAGGGACTCCACCTTACAGTTACAGCCTGGATAATTCCTCATTTACTTCCTATACACAATTCTATGATTTAAATGCAGGTCTTCACCAACTTCGGGTGTTGGATAGTAAGGGGTGTCGATTCCTGCTTGATTTCCAGGTAGATGATTTTGTTTCAGGAAGTCTTCATCTGGGGCGTGATACAACCATCCAGTTAGGAGATGAGATTTGGGTTCAAGTTGACTTTCCGCAAGAGTTAATTGAATGGATAGGAGTCAGTCTCAATGGGACTCCGACGGTTATCAAGCCGGAAGGGGAGTGGCTGAAGCCAATTGAAACGACAACAATTCAGGTTCTTATCCGCGACAAGAATGGTTGCCTGCATGAAGCAAGTCGGGTTATATTTGTCGAGAATGATACGAAGTTGTTTATGCCCAATATTTTTTCGCCCAATGCTGATGGGCGTAATGATGTATTCTTTGTTCCGGCTAACCGGAAGGTTGAGATGATTATGGAATTACATATCTATGACAGATGGGGCAATCAGGTATTCAGTTTAAGCAACTTTGTTCCGGGCGAAGAAGCTAATGGATGGGATGGTACCTTTCATGGCAGAAAGATGAACCCTGGTGTTTTTGTTTATTATGTCAGGTACCGTACTATTGATGGTAAGGAAGCTTTGGCAAAAGGTGATTTTACTTTGTTGAGGTAGGGAATTCAGTGGCTTAGGATCCAATGGTCAATAAAAAAAGCCGGGCATGCCGGCTTTCTGATTCCAGGAAGGACCAAGTTTCAAGTCCTTATATGCTTGAATTATTAAGGCATTGCTAATTTAACCCCGGTTTTTTTTGCGGCCAGTTTGATCGCTTCATAAGCATCGACATACCCACCGGTGACGCTCAAGCTGCTGAAAGGAACCAATTCATCAGTGCCTGGTTTCTTCACCATAGCATTCACCTTATGGACGGATTGCAATATGATTTCCTTGGTTTGCTTAGCAGATAGTGTAGGGAAATAGGAGCGAAGCAAAACTGCGACACCTGCCACTACAGGAGCAGCCATACTTGTACCACTTTCCTTTTTGTAGCTTTGATTGGGAACAGTTGAATACAGATCGACTCCGGGAGCGAACAGGTCAACATTTTTTGCGCCATAGTTAGAAAATCCGGCGACCATATCCTCCCCTGGCCTCCAGCTTAAAGCACCTACTTCGATCCAGTTGTCTGCGAATTTTTTGCCAAAAAGTCCTTTCTTCTCAAATCTTGCATTCGGAAAATTAGGCTCAGTGTCGTTGTTGGCTGATGAATTTCCTGCTGCATGAACTAAAAGTACATCTTTCTTAGCGGCGTATTTGACGGCTGCATCAACATATTTTTTACCCGGGGAATAACCCTTCCCGAAGCTCATATTGATTACTTTGGCCCCATTGTCAACGGCATAGATGATCGAGTTGGCAATATCCTTATCTCGCTCATCACCATCCGGCACGGCACGCAAACTCATGATCAACGCCTGATCTGCAATACCCCGGATACCGAGATTGTTGTTTCTATTGGCACCTATGATACCTGCAACATGTGTCCCGTGAGATGCTTCAGGGCCTTCAACATCATTATTTCCATAAGATTTCTCAGTATAGTCACTGTAATTGTCCCTGACTATATCTGTGCGAGGATCGAACTCTGTATTATAAGAATAATCGATTTGATTTTTGTAGTGCTTTATCCCTTCATTCAACTCAGATTCTACCAGAAGGATTATCGAATCCATATTCTGCGTAGGAAACTCTCCGGAACCCAGGATTTGGGCCATAATCATCTTTCCCATGTTCAGATTTTGATCATCATCTGCATCTATGGCGTCGATATTCTCTTTTGTAGCCTTTTTTCTTCCAAGGGCTTCTTTAACTGATTGCAGTGGTGCGCTCAGCATTGTAACAGTCATTTCAATCTGATTCAGGTTGTTCGCCGCAGATTCCCTTTTTTTATCGATGTCCTCTTTCAGTTTGACATATTCATTGTAATCTTTTTGATCTTTGCGGCTTATTTTGGCAGGGTCTGCACCGTCAAATTTAGCCTTAAGCCTGACATATTCTCTAGTTGCTTCGTAAGAATCCTGCTTTATGTTGCGCCCATCCTTACCCCCAATAAAGTTCCAGCCATTGATGTCATCAGCATACCCGTTCTTGTCATCATCGATATTATTACCCGGTTTTTCCTTTGGATTTACCCACATACGATCCTTGAGGTCTTCGTGGTCAGCTTCGACACCGCTATCGATTACTGCTACAATTACTGGTTTGGGCTGTTGGCCTTTTAGCAATTCTTTGTAGGCTTTATCCACTCTGGTGCCGGGCACTCCGCTTTCCATGATATCGGTGGTAAACCAATTTTCAGGAGCTACCTGTTGGGCATTCAGACAGTTCAATGTAATTAAAAATGCCAAAAACGGCAAGAAAAAGGATTTTTTCATGTATAAATATTTAGTTGAATTTAATATGAATGGTATTGATGTACAAGCAATGAATTATTGTCCACAAAAGAAAGAAATTTTTAAAACAATTGTATCATGGTAGCTATATTTTGCGTTATGTAGAAAAGAATTTTGTTAAGAACCCTTCATTTACAATCTATTTAACGGATTAAAGGTATAGAATCGATTTGTTGCTTTTATACTTTTTCTGCAAATAGCTGGATTTGATAGACCAGATATATAAAAAAAGGTAATTTATTATAAATGCTTACCTTTGTGCATCATTGTAAGACGAATTACAACATTCTAAACGAGAAACAGCTTTGAATAAAAATAGGATCCTTTATCTTTTTTTGTGTTTTCCATTTTTTGCCTCAGGACAATTTAGTGAGGTGGGAATCGGCTTAGGCGGAGCAGTTTATTATGGCGACATGAGCCTTGATAAGGCCGTAGATAATTTCAAGATGGTCAGGCCCAATATAGGTATCTTTGCTAATCAACACTTGAATGAAAGGATTGCTGTTCAATTGGGAATTCAAAATTTCACCCTTACCGGCGATGATGCACTCAATTCTCGTCAAGGTCCAAGAGAAAGAAATCTCAACTTTAGGTCAAATATTTGGGAGATAGCCCTACGGGGTGAATTTTATTTAATACCATTCGATCCCGATAAGTCAAAACTGCCTTTTTCTCTTTATATGTCAGCCGGAGTCGCCGTTTTCTTTCATAACCCCAAAGCATATTATGCAGGTAGTTATTATGCTTTAAGGCCATTGAGCACTGAAGGGCAAGGCCTACCTTCTTTTCCTGACCGAAAGCCTTACAGTTTGACTCAGATTGCTTTTCCGGTCATCGGCGGACTCAAGTATATGGTATCAAAAGGTGTTAATGTCTTTATCGAATTTGGGCCTAGGTTTACCCTGACTGATTATATCGATGATCTGAGCAATTCCTATGCTGTTGAGAATGAATTGAGATATTATAAAGGAGATATTGCTGTCGCGTTGTCTGATAGAAGATTGGTGAATGGCTCAGAACCCAAAAGATACCCTGACAACCAACAAAGAGGTAATCCAAAATCGAATGATATGTACTTCACCGGGCTCTTGGGAGTATCATTCAATATGAATGATTTTTTTGGGCTTGAACTAATCAATAAAGTCAAGTGTCCTACCTTTTAATATGTAAAGTTATAATCAGTTTGGTAGTTCAATAAAAGTTCTTTCGTGGTATCTGCACAGGAAATATTGAAGAAATACTGGAATTACAACAGTTTCAAGCCTGTACAGGAAGATATCATCAGACATATTACTGAAAAAGGAGATGCATTTGTGCTTATGCCTACGGGCGGAGGTAAGTCTCTGTGTTTTCAGATTCCGGCTTTGATGATGAAAGGAATGACCATTGTCATTACGCCTTTAATTTCGTTGATGAAGGACCAGGTGATGAGACTTAAGTCATTAGGGATTAATGCTGAGGCTATTTACAGTGGTATGACAAAAATGGATATCCACAGGATTCTCGATAGTTGTTTGACCGGTAAGATTAAGTTGTTATATCTATCTCCTGAGCGGATAAACACATCATTGTTTAAGGAGTTTGCCAATGGCTTGCATGTTGATTTGATTGTTGCTGACGAGGCGCATTGTATATCACAGTGGGGATATGATTTTCGGCCTGCATACCTAAAAATTCGTGAAGCACGGAAGATTTTCCCTAAAGCACGTATCATGGCACTTACAGCTTCTGCTACTCCGGAAGTAGTGAATGATATAATGGAGCACCTAAGTATCGGAGATGCAGCTATTTTTAAACTGAGCTTTTTGAGGAGCAACCTGTCCTATGTATGCCGTAATACAACTGATAAGCGATTTGAATTACTTAATCTGGTGCGGAAAGTTCCCGGGACCGGGATAGTTTATTGTCGGAACAGACGTGCTACAGCCGAAATCGCTTCCTTTTTATCGGGTCATGGAATTTCAGCAGATTTCTATCATGCCGGACTGGATCAAAAACGATTATCCGATGTGCAGAGAGGTTGGATGGAAGGAAAGATAAGAGTGATTGTTGCCACCACTGCTTTTGGTATGGGTATTGATAAGCCGGATGTCAGATTTGTAGCGCATCTTGCATTGCCTCCCAGCCCCGAGGAGTATTACCAGGAAGCCGGAAGAGGTGGGCGTGATGGCAAGCATGCATATGCAGCTTTGTTTTATGATGATGAGGATATCCATGAATTAAGGGAATCAATAGACTCCAATTTCCCCGGAAAGGAGCAACTAGTGAAGTTGTATCACAGGTTGGCATTATATTTTCATGTAGGGGCAGGCCCCCTGGAAGAGCAATATTTCGACTTTGATATCAATTTATTTTGTAAAGAATATGGTTATACACCGGTGTGGGTTGTGAAGGGGCTCAAGGAATTGGAGCGGCAAGGACATGTTTACGTTACGGAGGGCATTTATTTACCTAATCAGGTCATGATTCTTTATAGTAAATCTGAGTTGGATACTTTTCGGTCACGGCAACCGGATCTTATTCCCATTCTTGAGGTGCTTTTGAGGCTATATGGTGGAATTATGAGTATTCCTGTCAAGATCAATATAAAGGCCATAGGGCAAAAGTTGAGGACTACATCTGAAAATGTGTTAGCATATTTGAATATACTGGCCAATGAAGGGGTAATATGGTTCCAGCCTCAGAAGGATAAGCCACAGATTTCCTTTGGCGAATTCAGGTACGTTTCGGATAGCCTGCGTTTTGATTTTAGCCTGCAGGAATTTCTCAAAAAAAATTACAAGGCTCGTGTGGAGGCTATGATTTCTATTGTGGAACAGGAAGTATGTAGAAACAAGACATTGTTATCATATTTCGGAGAAGCATATACACATAATTGTGGCATCTGTGATGTTTGTCTGCAAGAAAAGCGCATTGAAAATAAAGATTCCGGACTTTCCCGGACAATAGAGTATGTCATGAATTTCGCCACATCAGAACATAACGATCTGCAGACCTTACTATCCACAACTTATTATCGCGCTAATAAAGAAAAAGTTGATGCCGCGTTACAGTTCTTGGTTCAGGAAGGAACGATTGTAGTTGACAACTTTAAAATTGTCAAGGCAGAGTGAAAAGAGGCAATAAAATAATCTTACTTACATTCGGAGATATACTGTTTGATCAACGACTGCAGAAAAGTATCAGAAGCCTGGAACAAGCAGGGTATGAGATTATAGTATTTGCCCGAAAATTATTCCCTGAGAGTCCTGATCGAAATATTCATGCCTTAAGATACCGGCCGTTATTTAATCGGGGTGTGATGGCTTACCTCGAGTACAATGTGCGGGCTTTCTTAAAGTTAGTATTTTCACGGCACCATGTAGTCGTCAGCTTTGATCTGGATACCTTGCCGGCTGCAATTGCGGCTTCTTACCTGAAAAGACTGGTAGTTATTCATGATGCTCATGAGTTCTTTGTAGAGTCACCGGAACTGGTTTTGAGATCCAAGGTCAGAGCAATTTGGGAGAGAATTGCCTGCTTTTGTATTCCCAAAGTTGACAGGGCTTATACTGTTGGAAATGCCATTGCACAAGCCATGCAGGAGAAGTATGGCATCCCCTTTGAAGTCATTCGGAATGTACCTATGGTGGGTGATGCAAATGAGATGAAGGGGGAAGGTTCTGAAATCAAATTTCCAAAGCCTTATATTATCTATCAAGGTGCTTTGAATACCGGTAGGGGATTGGAGCAAATTATTCAAGTGATGAAGCACTTTCCCGATATTAATCTGGTATTGGCGGGAAGGGGAGATATTGAGCTTTATTTGAAAGAAATGGCTGTTAGCCAAACGTTATCAAATATTTACTTTGTAGGTAACCTCAGGCCGGATGAACTAAAGATTTGGACCAAAAAAGCCATTTTCGGGCTCAATCTTCTGGAGAATATGGGTAAAAGTTATTTTCTGTCACTGGCAAATAAATTCTTCGATTATATTGAAGCAGGCATTCCACAGATTTGTATTGATTTTCCGGAGTATAGAGCTTTGAATAGTCGGTATGATGTTGCCATTTTAGTTGAAAGTTGCGATGAACATTTACTTTTGGAAGGATTTAATATACTCCTCAAAGATACTGAGGTATATCAAAGGTTAAAGTCCAATACAGCCATCGCCATAAGAGAGCTCAACTGGGAACTGGAATCAGAGAAATTGGTAAGACTATATAATAGTTGGTTGTCAATGTAATCCAATAATATGTTTTAATTCAGATTTTTATTATTTTACTTGTTGCATATCCGGCTTGCTCTCCGGATACGGTAATGAAATAAATTCCCGGTTGGAGAAAGCTTATATCCATGTGGAGATTCATTTCCAACGTTGATTTGGTATAATACACGGGTCTGCCAATCTGATCTGCAATGAATATAGATGTGATCCGGTTATTTCCATTGCTTTGGAGCTGAACCAGACCGGAGGTTATGGATGGAAATATTTTAATGTCGGCATTTACATATTCCTTGACATCTAACAGATTACAATCCCAGGGGGCAAGTTCACAATACCTACTGTTAAACTCTGCTACATACAATTTAGCAATGTCCATGTCATGAATGAACATTGTAGACTCGTCATTGATATTATCGGCAGACCAGGTCCAGTTATGTGAGCCCGTGATTACTACCGGGTCAGAATCCTGATATTCAGCATCTAACACTGCATATTTATGGTGCATTAAGCTTGATGGAAGGTGATCTATAACATCTACGCCATTCTGTTGCAGGTAAGTAAGCTTGCCTGAATTGTCGGTGTTGTTGTCCGTAATTCCCCTGATTATAAGATTGGCTTTCTTTCTTTCAATGATTGCATTTGCTAAAGCATCGGAAGTAAAGGTATAAATAGCAAACCTTAGATTGAAATCTGCCTTGGCCAATTGGGTAAGAATATTGTTTTCAGTATGGTCGGACGGAGAAAAGTAAACATTAATGGGGATACCTGCTATATTGAATTCATGAGGTGTATTGTCGTTTTTCTGGTTTCCTGACTTACTCGTTGGGCCGGGGGTGGCACCTGATCCGCCCCACATCTCCTCAAACTCAGTAGTAAATGTTTCACAAATGCTTTGGTCTCTCATGACAAGAAGGTTGTTGGCATCATCATTGAATGCATTTGGTGTAAAATTAGCAGATCCGAAAAGTAACGTGGCCGATGTATTTGCGGCATCAATGATGACAAATTTGTTGTGCATGATTCCACCATTTTTTCCGAGGTAAAGTATCGGAAAACCGGGATTGCCCTTAAGAGCTGAGTTGCCAGTTCCGGAATCTGTTATATATCTGATCCTTACTCCTTTTGCTTTGACGAGTTTTAAAGCATCTACTATATCATTTTCAGTATTATTGTAAACACACACATCGACGGTTGATTTGGCATTTTTGATTTCATCAATTATTTTTTGCTTGGTGACAGATCCCCCGGAGCCATATGGAAACAAATTGGGATTCTGGTACCTTGCAGTAATGGGCCGGGTAAAAAATATTTCAATCCTGTTATTTGTCGTTTGCCCGAATACTTGAAAGTAAGAAGAGATTACCAATATAATTTGAAGGCATATATGCTGAATCTTTATGGTCATTGCTTGCATTAAAAAATTAATCTCTGGTTTTGGTGTGTTTTTTCTTTTGTTCTCTTCTGAATAATTCTGCAATTGAATCCATAGATTTTTGGAAGGAGATTCCGACCCCACTCTTGATACGACGCCCTTCCAATACTGCATCATTGTTCTGATAAAGACGAAGAACATATTTTCTATCAGTTGTCAGATAGTATTGCAGGTCAACATCACCTGCGACATAATTTTGGTTTTTGCCCTGCTCACCACTTTTTACGCCTGTATTGACAATGAGGCGACCATCGAAGAACTTCAGACTGGGACCTATAAGTAATTCGCTTCCTATCCTGTTCTGAATATTAGTTCCCTGGCTTGTATTGGCTGAATAAAAATTGTAATTGAGGTTAAGGTCCACTCCGGTCAATATTTTTCCGTCTGCTACCGCTGCAGTCAGCATTGGAGAAAGGATTTGTGTCAATTGGGAGGAAATAAGGTCAGAAAGAGTGTTGTATGCAGTTGCAGTAACTGCCGACAGGTTGAAGTTGTCCTTGGGTATAAATGAACCAAAAGAAACCAACGATGCCGCCTGTTTATACAATTCATTTGGATCCTGTTCGAGCGAACGCAATTTGCTATCTACATAGGTTCTTAGGTCAGGGGAAAGTTGAGGGAAGTCTATTTTAAAGGTTATTTCCGGTTTCAGTAAGTCTCCCCTAAGGTTCAAAGTAAGATCCACCGGGGTAGGCCGATTGGCTTCACTCTGCAATTTTGTGTCACCTTCAGGTATATATTCACTGATAAAATTATACGGTGAAGTATTGACCCCCTTAAAATCGGCATCGATATTGACCTGAGCATTGATTGGGTCGCCATTCCATATCAGCGTTCCCCCTTTTTTAATCAAGAATTTTGCACCAAAAATAGAAAGATTGTACAGGGGGATAAGATTGATTCTATACTCACCGCCGGCTACTTCATATCCTCCATACATGCTAAGATTGCCATTTCGGGGAATTGCAATTTCAAGAATACCGTTTCCCTTCGATTTGATGATATCACCGGTTTGCTTGTCGATGATCAGATTCAGGGTTGCTTTTTCATTCACTTCGGCGTTCATCTTGAAGGCCAGGCCTTTTGATGTTACGACTTTATTGATTTCTTTTTCCACATCCTCCTTAAATCTATTTTTAAATTCAATAAAGGAAAGTGCATCTACTTCCTTTGATGTCCCTATTGGAAGGAATAGATCCGTACCATTGCCTGTCGTTGCTTCGATTTCAATATTGAGCTGATCAAAAGGCCCTTTAAACTTACCCGTAAAACGTCCCGAAGCTGTTCCATAATAATTGGGATTGTCTTTTTCAGTAGTCTTCAGCATGAGGAAATTGTCGGAATTAATTTCGATATCGGCATTAAGGTTTTTAAATCTGTTGTGTTTGATTCCTCCTGATACAGATGCAATATTTCCTCGTTCGTCCAATAGGGTCAAGCCATCCAGATCTATCATGTTGTTATTGATCCGGACGGTATGTTTAGGTACATAATATCTTGTCCCAAGGTATCTGATGGTCGTACCCATATTCTGCACCAGAGCAGTTCCATTCAGATCGAGTTGATTTGTTTTGCCTTTTATCCTGAAATTAGTGGTAAATGTTCCCCGTGTATCTTTTATCATTTCACCTAGAAAAATATCTGCAATGACAAGAGGATATGATTCAGAACTTATCAGCAGGTCTATATAATTCGGGGGGTAATCGAATGCTTCATATTGTGGCAAGGTGTAAAGGCCTGTTACATGTAGTTCTTTATTTAATTCTCCCATTGACAGATCGAATCCTACTTTGCTTTTCAGTGATTGTGCATTTGCTTCGAGGTTCAATTTGCCCAATGCTATTCCATTGACATTTACGCTGTCAAAGTGGGAAGTAAGCAGAATATTTTGTTGAGTGAATACACTGTCCATCCTAAGGTTAATGTCTCCTGTTCCAATAATCTTAAGATCAGCATTGGCTAATAAACTATCCAACACCGCTGCATTAAAGTTCTTGACATTTACCTCCAATCCCTGTTTGCCATAACTATTGAAAATCACTTCTTGTCTGCCGTTAGTAGCCGTTAGGTTTTTCAAATACAATTCGTTCTTCCCGAATTTCACCAGGTTATCCTTATTGACTGTCCAGCCATCGTCAAAGAAATCGAATTTTGATTGATTGAATTTTAAAATATTATAGCCGTTTTCTACAGTATAGATACCTGCGATACTTAGATTTTCAGCTATTTTTTGAATTTGAGGTGTTTTAATATTGAACCGGACGCTGTCCACAATTAATGTCGCACTTAAGTCCATTTGACTAAGAGATCTGTCCAGAATATTGCCGCTATTTGCAAAGATGAAGTATTCAGAGGATTCCTGATTGCCAATACCTTCGAAAAAAAGATAGTTGAAGTTAAAATTATCGGAACGTAAGACCGGTATATTCCCATTGATGTTGATCCGGTATTTAGTAGAATCAATGTTGGAGAAATAGCCGGAAATCCGGCTTCCCTGAACAGGTTGCAACGATGTGCCTAATAGATTTAGAAGTTCTTTTGAATCCTTGACATTAAGATTGAAATTGAAATCATTGTTGTATATGTTCTGCACCCTGGATTGGATGCCCAACTGGTTGGCCAATGCGGTATGGTTGTAATGAAAGACTTTTATCAGAGCTTGTCCGATTTGTTCTATTTCAAACTTGCCTATGAGGTCTAAATCGACCATGTTGGAAGTAAGGGTATATTCTTTTAAACCATTCCCGCTTTTAATAGCATTGAAATTGAGATAATCCAACTCAAGATGATGACCGGAGGTGTCCTTAATATCTAAATTCTGAGCAATAAAACTTCCCTCCATATCACTTAGGTCGCTCAGTGTCAGATTTGAGTTTATGGTTCCTTTAATTTTCCAGCTTAAATTGGCAAGGTTTAATTTTGAAAGATCAAGATTGTAAATTTCCGAATTGAAATTCAATACCTTCCTGTCTTTGGAAAAATCAATGGCACCATCGAATTTTAAATTAGCATTGGGATCGGAAATGACCAATTTTCCGTCAAAAGTATTTTTCAGAAGCTTTCCGTCAATTTTAAAGTTTTTGTAGTCATAACCTTTATAGGTAAAAGATTGGACCTCGGTAGACAATTCTGTACTGATTGATTCCAGTGAAAAGCTCTGTCCATCTTTAATTGTAAAGGTTCCGGTGACTTTTCCAAGGTCCTGATTGCCAGTCAAGTTTCCAAGGTTGAATTGGCTTAATCCGATAATTCCACTGTATTTTGCATTTTCTGCACCATCCCTAATATCAAGATGAATATCCACATTGGCATCCCCCTGCGCAGTTTTTACTTTGCCATAAGTTACAAAGTCAAGGATATAGCCATCGAGTTTTCCACTATAGTTGATGGTGCCCAGTTTTTTCAGGGCTTCCGGTGCTTTAAATCCGGGAATGATTGCTGTAAGGCCGTCAGCATTTGTTTTTAAAGTATTTAGGTTTAGGTTGAGCGTTGCCTGTTGTATATTAGTAATGTCATGTAATGAAAAATTTCCATCTAAGCTTGCATATTTTCCGACTTCAAGTTTTAAGTTGTTGCCCTTCAGGTTATTGACGGTTCCGGCAAAGGATCCGTCGAGTCCAATCTCCTTGTCCTTATTGTGCCGAAGGAAGTCAACAGTCTCCAATTTAGGATCGAATACCATGATGTCTTTAACAGAGATCTCACTATTTTTGAATCGACCTGCCATCCTGACCTTATTAACAAAGTCCTGGAAGTCTTCCATTGATTTATAATGAAGGCTGAGCGTATCTTGCAGGTGGGAATAATCTGTCTTCAAGTCAAAGTTTTCAACCCCAATTTTTGTAGGAGAGTAAGAAATACGATCAGCGCTGAATTCATTGATATTGAACGGCGTACCTGTCTTTACAGCCAGTTGCGTCAAGGCAGCGGTGATTGAATTACCTTCGAAGATAAAAGTTTCGAGGCCGACATTAACATCACTCAAATCTATATTCTGGAAATCCAAGACTTTGCCGGCATTGGCCCTGATCGGTGGATGCCTGAAATTGTGATAAGAAAAGATTCCTTCTTCAATACTTATATCCTGTGCTTCAATATGCAGGTTTGGTTTGGGTTTGCGCCTCTTTTTTAATTCTGCCTCCAGGGAAGCATATGGATTGAGGTATCTGACTTCTTTACAGGGTATAGGTTCAATATTTTCTATCTTGTACACCGGGGCATCGATTTTGAGTCTGTTGACCAGAATCAGGTTGCTGTCCAGGTTGAATTCGTTGAAATCGGCAGTGAGGCGATCCAGCGAAGCAATAACAATCTTTCCTTTGGATTTACTTAAATAATTGAACGATACATCCTGTAACTCAACGTTATTTAGGTTTAGGCTTATTTTGTTTTGTTTGCCGGTCGGTCTGGAAAAAAGAGAATCCGGGTGCCCATTTTCGAGATAATTGAGCAGGAATTGGTAATTATTATCATATTTCGGGCAATTTTCTACGAGGTGGGCATCCAGATTTCTGATGAATGCGGATGTGATATTAATTTTACCATCGAGGAGGCCCAAAAAGCCACCTTTCAATTCAGCCTTCAATTCCCCTATATTCAGTAAAGTGTCTTGTTGTCTGTCTTTTACGACAAAGTCTTCAAGCAGGACTTTCTGAAAGAAATTAATTCTTATTCTTCCGACTGTTACTTCAGACTTAAGTTCACGGCTTAGAAACTCTGTTGCTTTTGTTGCAGCGTAATTCTGAAAGGAGGGTAGCTGAATCAGGAAATACACGCCCATCATCATCAGAATAAGGAAAATAAAGGAATATTTGGTCAGACTCCACAGGAAATGGGATATCAGGCCCGGTAATGACCTTTTGTCCTTGGTCGCCTTTATTTTGTTATTATTCTCTTCCACCTATTTTCCCCGGTATCAGTACTTATTTTCAAATTGTTTTATGATCTGGAACGTTTCCAACAACTGTACATTTTCTGGCACGTCATGTACCCTCAGGAATGTAGCACCATGTTGCAAAGCTAACAGATTTACCGCAATAGTAGCTGGCAATACCTTTGAAGGGTCGGAATTCAATGGTCGCCACAACATTCCCTTACGGGACAGTCCTGCCAGTATTGGCTTGCCTGTAATTCGAAAAACCTCCATATTATTCAATAACGTATAATTATGTTCCAATGTCTTTCCAAACCCGAATCCGGGATCAAAAATAACGTCTACCAAGCCGATCTGTGTGAAATGTTCCAGCTTTTGTATGAAATAATCCAATACTTCTGTCACTACATCACTGTAGACCGGGTTATTTTGCATGGTTTTAGGCCTTCCCTGCATATGCATTGCGATGTAGGGACATTTATATTGTAAGGCGAGAAATGGCAAGTCGGGATCGATATCACCGGATGAAATATCATTGATGATTGCCGCTCCGGCCTGAATAGCCTTTTCCGCAACTTTCGATCGGTAGGTATCAATTGAAAGGATGGCTTCAGGTACTACGGAAAGAATTGCTTCAACTGCAGGGATTATCCTTTCTATTTCCAGCCCGGCAGGAATTTCGTCTGAGCCGGGTCTGGTGGACATTGCACCAAGATCAATGATGGATGCCCCTGCATGTATCATTTCTTTAGCTTTTTTGACAACTCCCTCCGGGCCGGGTGTCCTGCTCCCGGAATAGAAAGAATCATCAGTAATATTGATGATACCCATGACCAAAGGTTTACTGATGTCCAGGATTGAACCCCGGCAATTCAAGGTCTGCAGAACCGGCATAACATGTTGAATCCCATGTGTTTTTGTTTCTATGTTGTCAGAATAATCCGGCATAATCATTTGGGTAGGTGAGCGATGGAGTATGGTGTTTCAAGACAAAATTCACGAGATACATCAGATTCCTGGTTAAGAAAATGAATTTGACTTTATTAAATCCGGAACCATACTGGTTTGAATTTGTGCTGTATATAGCAAGTTTAATGGCCATGTCCATGGATTAATATACAAAGGTAGGAAAACGCAATGAGGTTTTTTAACGAGTTTTCTTATATGTGTTCCCGCTAACAGACTTGGTCTGTCTGTTGAGGCCTGGCTTTGACTGTTTGATGATTTCTATTTTTTAATAATTGAATGAAAAAAACATATTATTTCCTGTTTAATCTATATTTTCTTGATCTTAAAAGTCCATATTGTTATACACACTATTGTACTTTAGAGGAATGCCATCCAATGAAATTTTCTATTTTTGTCTAAAAATTAGTTAATCCTGTCTTAAAAATTGCAATTATCCAACTATTAAGGGATAATAATGTTAAGATTTTCGTTTACTATTGTGCTTAGAAAATTATAACGATTGAAAGAATTTCTTATGAAAATAAAGTCTTTTTTGATTTTTGCCCTCATTATAGGGGTTGTAAGCTTATTTGCCTTATATCCCCGACCGATTGGCGATCCGATAGAAAAGGAAGTTGTTATCCTGAAATCGGTAATGAACATCCTAGACAAAGCCCATTTCAAACCAAAAGATATCAACGATGAATTCTCAGAGAAGGTATATAAAAGCTATCTTGAGAGTATGGATGGTGGAAAGAGATTTTTTATTCAAAGTGATATCAATCAATTGAAGCCCTATGCTACCTTAATCGATGATGAGATTAAAGGAAGTAAGCTTGACTTCTTCGAGAAGAGCCTGAATTTGATAACTATGGCTCAGAAAAGGGTCAGGGAATATTACAAGGAAATATTGTCTAAGCCATTTTCTTTTGACAAAAAGGAAACCATCTCTTATGATTACGAAAAACTTCCTTATGCTAAGAGTGAAAAGGAATTGAAGGCCAGGTGGGAAGAGACACTTAGGGCAGCAGTTCTGGATGAGGTCATTCAGGTTATGAACAGGCAGGAAAATGACAGCTTGAAAGTCAATCCAGAGGAAAAAAAGTCCTTCGCAGTGATAGAAAAAGAAGCCAGGGAGAAAGTAGGCAAGGATTATGATCGGTTGTTTGATCGGTTGGAAAAGTTAAGACGGGAGGATCGTTTTGGCGATTTTATGAATAGCATTACGGAACAATTTGATCCTCATACCAGCTATTTCAGTCCGAGTGACAAGGAGGATTTTGATATCGGAATGTCCGGCAAGTTGGAAGGTATTGGTGCCCGTCTTCAAGCGGATGGTGAATTTACAAAAGTCTCTGAAGTTGTTGTCGGGGGACCTGCATGGAAAGAGAAGAATCTTGAAGCAGGGGATTTGATTATGAAGGTTGCACAAGACGGGCAGCCTGCAGTGGATATTAGAGGCATGCGTTTGGACGATGTTGTAAAAAAGATCAGGGGTAAAAAGGGCACCAAGGTTATCCTTACAGTCAAAAAGGTCAATGGCAGTGTTCAGGATATAACCATTGTCAGGGATGAGGTATTGATGGATGAATCTTTTGCAAAGTCGGTGATCGTCGGCAAGAAGGGAGTGATGGAGAATGTGGGTTATATCTATCTGCCCAAATTTTATGCTGATTTTGATAATAATAAAGGACGGTTCTGCTACACCGATGTGGCTAAGGAAATAGAGAAGCTGAAGCAGCAAAATGTCAATGGTATCATCCTGGATCTAAGGAATAATCCGGGAGGTTCTCTGAATGATGTTGTTAAGATGGCCGGGTTATTTATAGAAAACGGGCCCATCGTTCAGGTCAAATCTAGAGATCAGGAGCCCTATGTCATGAATGATGATAATAAATCCTATGCGTATGATGGACCTTTGGTGATACTCGTCAACCATCAAAGTGCATCGGCTTCTGAGATTATGGCTGCTGCGATGCAGGATTATAAGCGCGCAGTGGTTATTGGAGGAACATCTACTTATGGAAAGGGAACAGTGCAAAGGTTTATTGACCTGGACAGAACCCTTTCAAGCAGCAGTAACCTTAGGCCATTGGGTCAATTGAAACTCACCATTCAAAAATATTACAGAATCGATGGTGGTAGTACTCAACTCAAAGGTGTTACACCCGATATTATTTTGCCGGATGCGTTGAATTACATTAAAGTGGGAGAGAAAGAGAATAAGACAGCTATGGATTGGTCGAAGATTAATTCGGCCCAATATAGCCAGGATGTATTTGTTGTCAGGAATATGGATGAGATAAAATCCAGGTCTCACAACAGAACTGAAAATAATCCATTGTTTGTTGCAATTGATGAAAATGCAAAAAGAATTAAGGCGCAGAATGATCAAAAGGAATTTTCCCTGGAATTGAATACATACAGGAGTGAATTACAGAAAAGAAAAGACGATAACAAAAAGTTCAATGGCCTGTTCAAGGAAATTTCCGGTCTTGAAGTAGCTAATCTACCGGTAGATATGAAACTTATAGAGAGAGATAGTGCAAGCATGGCCAGGAATGATAATTTTCTTAAAAACCTGAGAAAGGATGTATACCTGGATGAGGCTATCAATGTTATTTCTGATTTGCAATCCAACAGGATAACCTTGATGGATAAAAATTCCGGAAGGGTAAAAACAGGTAAGGAGTAAGAGCTATTTTTGCCGGCACACTTGAGGTTATAATGTGCCTATATGAAAACGAAATTTATTGTATGATTCCATAGGATAGATTTCGTTTTCGTTTTTTATACTTGCATAAAATTGTATTCATGGAACGATCAGGAAGCAGCAAATACCTCTCAATGATACTGGTAATTTCGTTATTGGTCTCAGGTTGCTACTCATTTCGAGGAACCTCAATTCCATCCAATACGAATACCTTTTATGTTGGTAATTTCACGCTGGATACCTATGATGCCCCTTTCAATCTATCTCAGATGGTAACCGAAAAGCTGAAAGATAAAATCAGAAAGGAGACCAGATTGAAATATGTTGAAATAGAGCCGGATATCGAGTTTGTTGGGAAGGTTACCAACTATGTCGTGAGTCCTGTTGCCCCTCAGGCCAATCAGATTCCATCGGCCAATAGGCTTGAAATCACAATTAATGTCAGCTTTCTGGATCAAAAGAATGAAAAGAATAAATGGACTTCCAACTTTACCTTTTTTAAGGATTTTAGTAAAGATGCCAATTTGATTGATGTTCGGGACGGTCTTGCCAATGATATCTTCGATCAGTTGGTTGAGGATGTATATAATCGGGCATTTACCAATTGGTAGGGATTGATTATTGAGTGGGCGCTTAAGCTGTTTTAGTCTCCTTTTTATATTCAGATTGTCATTCATACTTTGGAGCAATACGAGGTTGGCACTATGCTCTCCGGAAATGATCTTATTAATTTTTCTATGAAAGACATCCTGTCTACATGGTGATTAACATTGAATATGCTTGATCCTACCGGGCCTTTCCTTCTGATTTTTATTTGTGCAAATTTGTTATCTTGCAGCGTTTTTGACTGAATGCTAAATTGTATATGGAATTGGTAGAGCGCTTGTTACATTTTCCTTCGATGCTTAGATCGATTGAAGAAAGCGTATTGGTCAAAAATTTGCTTTTATACCCTTATTTTGGTGTTCTGTATTTACTTCAAGCCCTAAAAAGGCAATTTAAAGCTTTAGATCAGGAAGAGGAATATTTCCCTCCTGTTTTAGCCAATGATGGTATTTATTCGTGGTATAGAATGGGCGTTATGCATTCCTGCAATCAAGCGGTGGATCCTCATGATAGGGAATCGGAAGTAATCGGTGGCAGGATATGTGATGAAAGCCATGTTGAAGACTCAAATGAATCTAAAGAAGAACAATCAGAGCAATATGTAGCAAAGAGGTCAAATGGTAGTTTGATCGGAATGGTTACTGAAGTGGTTGAAGTGTCTGCATTGGACGATATGGAAGAAGACACCGATGCCGGCTCTCCGGAACCGGAAGATAAGAGCCGGTTGTCACATGATGTTGAGACAAGGATTATTTACAGAGAAAAATACTCTTTGCCAAGAATTACAGTCAATTCAATTTATGAAAAGGGTGGTCGGGTATCCTTTGCAGGTACCGGGGATTACGAATATTTTGATCCGAATAGCGAGGAGCTGTCCGGTTTCGCCAGGTTTTTAAGGAAGAGTACCAGAAATACTTCTATTAACCCGGAGATGCGTTCAGAATCGACTCCTGACCCATCCGATGCGAAGCAAAGCCATAGTGTGGCTGCCATGTCGCCACATCTCATATCAGTGAAGAGTGGTGAGGAGGTCGAAGAAAAGTCCGAAAAGAAGAAAAAGAAGAAAAGGAAAAAAGAACTTGTCGATAGGCTTGTTCAGCAAAGTATATCGGACAATGAATTGTTGGTGTCTGAGCCTTTTGCTGAAATATTATATGCGCAGGGTTATAAGGATAAGGCCATTAAAATTTATGAAAAATTAATGTTGAAAAATCCGGAAAAAAGAGATATCTTTGCGGCTAAAATTGTGCTAATAAATAACGAAAAGAATTAATATGATTAATTTTATAGTAGTCTTGATTGCAATCGTCGGCTTCCTGTTGGTATTGGTGGTGTTGATTCAGAATCCTAAAGGTGGGGGAGTGGATGCCAATTTTGGCGGTCAGGCAGCAAACCAGATTTTTGGTGCTTCCAATTCAATTGACTTTGTTGAAAAGTTGACCTGGGGGCTGGCTTCAGCGCTGTTCGTTCTTTGTATCGTTGCTGCTGTCTTAGTGAATAATTCAGGTGGCGGTGCAGGGCCTGTTTTGCTTTCGCAATAACCTGATTTTTTCAAATATACATTCAAGGCATAGCTATAAGCATGCCTTTATTTGTATCTATCACCCGTGTTTCCGAACAAATTTTATATAGTTGGATTTAATTCCAACCAATAGCAAAAGAGTTGAAAAAATGCCGGAGAACCCGGCATTTTTATTTATCTGGATCCTGCAATTTCCGGTATTGCAGTGCCAATACAACCGCTGGGTGCCAATATATGCAGCATGGCAGCAAGGGTTGGAGCAATGTCTGTAATATTGACCGGAGTCACTACTTCCCTGGGCCTTAACTTCCAGCCGTAGAATATTAAAGGCACATGGGAGTCATATTCATAAAGTGAGCCATGGGTTGTACCCTTTTTGCCACTTCCCAGCCATCCAGGTTCCAGCATGACAAAAATATCTCCGGAACGCTTGGGGTTGATTCCGTTTTTGATTTTGTTGATGAATAATTCAGGATAGGCAGTGTTGCCTATGTTATGCAAGTCGATCACTTCTGCTATTCCTTCATGTTTCAACAGATAGGTTCTTACAGCATCAAAGAATTCTTTATGGCTTATATTCTTGTTCTTCAGCTGTTTATAATCTATGAAGTATTGATAGGAAGAATATTTTATCAGATATTTGGCGGGTGTAAAGGTCTTGTTCAGATATTCATTCAGACTGTCCCAAAGTATTTTTGATCCAAGAATCCTTCCGGGAAGTTTGTGAGCTTCACTATGTCCTGGGACATCGCAAATGCCATGGTCAGCGGTGAGGAATACCAAATAGTTGCCTTTTCCAACCTGGGCGTCCAGGGCATTGAATAATTTTTCGAATTCGATATCAAGTCTCAGGTAGGCATCTTCTACTTCAATTGAATTGGGACCGAAGCCATGGCCAATATAATCTGTGGAACTATAACTGACAGCCAGAAAGTCTGTAACCTTATTTTTTCCAAGATTCTCTCCCTTCAATGCCGCAAGAGCGAAGTCTGTTGTCAAGATGCTTCCGAATGGCGACGCATAGATGTTGTCGTATCTGCGTTTTGTCCCTGGAATGTATTTGTGTGGGAAGACCGGCAACACTTCTCCCTTAAGCGGTTCCTCATAATCTCTGTTGTCTGTATCGCTTTGTACATAAGTTTCCAATGGATACAGAGTTTCCCATACTGAATTCAGATATTTCTCTGAATATTGCATAGCGTTGAAATCCAACGCCCATTGAGGCAATTCATTCCTGTAATACGTCGATGTTATAAAATTGCCGGTTTCTGCATCGTACCAGTATGCCGCATCTGCACTATGTCCGGCCGGTAAGATGGAACCTCTGTCTTTCAGGGCAACACCAATAACCTTACTTCGAAATCCGGTGGCCAGTTTCAATTGGTCTGTGATGGATGTTGACTTCATGTTTCTGGGTGATTCCAATCCGGCAGGGCTATCCGTTCCGACACCCTTGACGTTATTATCTTCGGTACAATACACTTCCCGGGCCAGATTTCTTTCGTACCAGGTATTGCTTGTAATACCGTGAACAGCAGGAGAGGAGCCGGTATATATGGAGGCATGTCCGGGACCGGTGTAGGTCGGAGTATAATTGTAATGTGTATTGATGCAATTAACCCCATCTCGTATTAATCTTTTTAGTCCGTTTTCACCCAACCTGTCATAGTATCGGTACAGAAAGTCATATCTCATCTGGTCCACAACGATGCCAACTACCAGTTTAGGCATTTCATGTTCCGTATTCTTATTTGTCTGACTCCAAAGCGAACATGATAAGAGGGTGAGAAGTATTATGAAATTTACTCTTTTGAACATAATAGAAAATTAAGAATAATTCAAAGCTAAGCAAAAATTTATAGAACCGGATCAAATCAGTTATGGTTTGTTTGTATCTATTTTCATCAAATCTTCCGGTGTATTTAAATTAGCCGGGAAATCACTTACCGAAATGAAGACCGGTTGTTTAAGCCTTGAAATTACTTTCTGTACCGAGAGAATACCATTCCTATAGTCATTTTTTATTTGTGCAAATGAAGAGGGATGATACAAGGCGATTAACGGTTCTATTTCATCGGATTTGTTTTTAATAAAAACGCCATTTGCTGTCGGAGTCAAATTCCGTATTAAATTGTGCAATAATTCAGCATCGATGGTAGGGGCGTCACAGGGAACAGTAAGAAGCAAAGCGTTTGGAAATGCCTCCATAGCAGTGAGAATACCGCCTAGCGGTCCTACGTCAGGGTATTGGTCTGTAAGTACAGGATAGTCCTTGAAATTATCTGTTTGATCAGTCCTGCATGAAATGTGGACATCATCGACCAATATGCTCAGGATTTTGGCTATTACTCCATAAAATGGGACACCGTGATATAGCAACATAGATTTTTCTGTTCCCATTCTGGAGCTGAGCCCACCAGCCAAAACTATTCCAACCGATTTTATTTTACCCATGGACTAGGGGCGAATGATTTTGTAATTTCTGTATTCAAAGAGACGAATCCCTGTAGCTTTTTCAAAGAAAAAAAGGAGCTTGTCTTTTATTCCGGATTTCCGGCTGATCCGGGTTCCATCAAAATGCCAGTTTTTTGCTGCAATTCTGACTTTCATGACTTCCGGATGAGAGTCTTCGAATCTTCCTAATGCATCAATATCTGAATAGTTGTATATTTCTTGAGTGATCCGGGCTACATAATCATCATTGTGCCAAAGCTTGTTGAAATCACTGTGCTTTCTTGCCTGAACCAAGGGATCCTTGACCCAACCATAATGATAGACCCACGCATTGATCGGGACTACATTGAGCTTGCTGCCATTCTTTCTGAATCCCTGAGCGTCCTTGTATGAACGGATGGATTTTTCGTTTTTTATGATTCTGATTTCATTTCGGTACCATTTTCGGGAAGTCCCTACATAGTCATAAGAGCCGTAGAAATGCAGGTATTTCAATAACAGGCCTTCTACTTGCCTTTCATCTTTCCACCTATGCATTGCCTCCCTGATGGCCGGAATATATTTTTCATGAATAATTTCGTCACTCTGGATATAAAATGCCCAATCATATTCCGACGGAATGAGATCCAATGCCTTGTTGGTTTCCAATGCGAGGACCCGGCCACCTTCTCTCAATGAATCATCCCAAACCGAGTGATGGATCTCAATCTTTTCCGAATGGATGGATTGGATCAGGTCTAATGTATCATCGTCGCTATTGCCAATAAGAACAATGAACTTATCGCAAGCGGGAAGTATGCTTGTGATAGCTTCCACGACCGGATAATCGTATTTGACGGCATTTCTGATGATGGTAAATCCACAGACTTTCATTGATGAAATTTAGTAAAAAGGATTGAATATATTAAATAAAATGGCCTGAACTTTGTTGAAAGCCAGGCCATTCTTGCTTTTTCTTGCTTTTTATGCCTTATTTAATTTTTGCATTTTTCAATTCATCTGCAATTCTGCCTGCCTTATAGACTGAGCGAAGAGTCTCTATAATGCCATCAGAATGAACTGCGACACAACGGTTGTTGCTCTTCATATCGAAGATGTACCTGCCAGGGAGACTTTCGATGTTTCCGTCGAAAATCAATCCTACTACCTCTCCCTTGCTGTTGACCATGGCACTGCCACTGTTACCTCCAATGATGTCATGGGTGGTAACATAGTTGTATTTGGTGCTCTTGTTCATATACTTTTCAGCATCGAGCCATCTTTGTGGCAGATTCCATGGTTCCTTTTTACCATAGGAATAATATCTGTCAAAAAGGCCGTAGAAAGTAGTAAATTCTGGCGCAGTTGTGCCATTATAATCATATGTTTTCAACACGCCATCAGCAATTCTGAGTGTGAAGTTGGCATCCGGTGGTGTGCTGGTCCCATATACTTCATAGAATGCCTGGCCCAATAGCTGGATATTCTTGTTTTCCTCAGCTGCAATAGGATCAATGATTGTCTTATAGTAAGCAAGGCTGTCTTTAGACATTTTACAATAAGCAAGTACGGGATCGTTGGAATTTAGAACGGCATCGGGACCTTCATTGAAAAGCGCCATTAATTTTTCGTGGTTTGCTACAACGGAATTTGCGACAATAGCTTTAGCCTGCGCCGGAATCATTACCGGATTGTTGGTTCCATCAATCATACGCATTTTATTGCCGGACCATTTGCTGATTTTGGTCAATTGAAACTCTATTGCTTTTTCTTCGATTTGAGGATAATAACTCTTGCTTAGTTTCAATTTTTCAATTTTAGCTTTTAATTGTTCATCGCTATTGCCCTGTGTGCGCTCATTCTCAGGCTTTTTCATCTCTGTGGCGATATCAATCGCTCTTGCACCCAGAGCAAATAATTTAGAGGTTGAACCCGATGGTGAGAACATAATCTGCTTACCAAAATATTGTTTCATCTGATTTCTTGATGCATTGATTTTAGCCCAGATATCACCATATTTTGCCTTAAGCTCCGGTTTTTCTAAAACTGCTGTTTTGAAAGCTTTTTCAAAAGAAGCACGTTTGCCCATCAAATCTGGATTCTTGAGACCGCCATGCATTCCGTTATATGCCTTCAAACTATTCATATAGCCAAAATAAGTATCCGTAAGTTCGAGTTTGCTTTCAGGGTGAGAGTCAATATACTCTTTATAGGTAGAGCCCAGCATATTGAGAAGGTCGAGGGTGTGTGGCATCGTATAATCCCTGTAGTATTCCAGCATGGAAACCGTACTGAGGCGCTGGGTGGTACCAGGGTTGCCTACTACAAACAAAGGTTCATTTTCTTTTGCTCCTGATTCGGACCAGGTATAGTGGTATTTGGTTTTCAGTGGTTTCCCATCTTCATCATATACTCTGAAGAAGGTGTAGTCAAGGCTATAACGTGGGTAAGTAAAATTATCAGGGTCACCGCCAAAGTATCCCAGATCGGTTTCGGGGGCCATGACCAGTCTCACATCAGAATATCTTTTATAAGTGTACATTTGATAGATACTTCCATTGTAGAAAGTGTGGACCTGAACTTTAATGCCGGTAGCTGTTTCATTTTCCTTTACAAGTTCGTTGATTTTTTCATTCTTCAGTTTATTTTTCTCATCGTCGTCTTTTCCGTTTGACATTGCCATAAGGATATCAGAAGTGACATCTTTCATAGCGATTAATTGATCTACAAAAAGACCCGGAACCTTTCTCTCTTCTTCCAATGTTGCTGCATAGAAACCATCTTTAGGGAGATCCTCGCCATCCTTGGTTACTTCAGTGACACTTTGACGACCACAATGGTGATTAGTCATGACCAGCCCATCTTCAGAGACGAAGGAAGCAGTACAATATGTAGAAAACCTGAGCGCTGACATCCTCATATTCTCGAGCCATTCTTCAGAAGGGGTGAAGCCATAGGTTTCTTTGAAATATTGTACAGGAGGATAAGAAAAGGTCCACATCTTACCGTTGTCAAACTTACCGTATTCCACATAAGGATAATATCCGGAATAATCATTGATTTGTGACATTGGTACATTTTGCGGAGCAACTGCTTTTGTCTCCTTGCTTTTTTTCTTCGTCATTTTTACCTGAGCGGTAGAGACGGAGATGGATAGCAAAGCCAAGAAAAGCATTCCGGCCCATTTTTTCCATGTTTGATTTACATTCAGCATAGTCTATAATTTATTGTTTAAATGAATTCTGGTTATATTCCTTTTGGAATTGATGAGGAAATTTGGTTTCATATATTTCCTTAACCTTATCCGCAAGCAGTGATTTGAGGGCATCCAAATTTTCCCCGGTATAAGCCGAAATGAAAATCCATGGTTGCGGAAAATTTCTTTGGAAGTGTTCCAGCTGTTCAGCCAGGATTTCTTTTTTCTCCGCATTGGAAAGGAAGTCATCAAAAAGATTTTTTTTATACGCATCAATCTTATTGCCCACAATCAGGGTGGGAATATCTTGGGCGCCAAGGTCATGGAGGGTCTTTTGTACGGTAATCAGCTGGTCTTCCATGCCCGGATGAGAAAGATCAACAACATGCAGCAGAAAATCACTTTCCCTTGCCTCATCCAATGTGCTTTTAAAACTTTCAACCAGATGATGTGGTAGTTTTCTGATGAATCCCACGGTATCAGAAAGCAGGAATGGAATTTTGTTTAAAGTTACCTTTCGGACTGTTGTGTCCAAGGTGGCAAATAATTTGTTTTCCACAAAGGCATCAGCACCGGAAAGCGCATTGAGCAGTGTGCTTTTCCCTACATTGGTATATCCGACCAAAGCGACTCTCACTGTGTTGGAGCGGTTTTTTCGTTGTGTAGTGTTTTGGCGGTCGATGACGGCGAGTTTGTCTTTGAGTAGTTTTATTTTTTCATTTACGATCCTGCGATCCGTCTCGATCTCCTTTTCTCCCGGACCTCGCATGCCTATTCCTCCTTGTTGGCGCTCCAGGTGCGTCCACAGGCCTCGTAAGCGTGGCAAAAGGTATTGCATCTGGGCCAGTTCGACCTGTGTTTTTGCCTGGGCAGTCTGGGCTCTTTCTGCAAAAATATCAAGGATTAGAGTACTTCTGTCAACGATTTTTCTTTTGAACATTGCCTCCAGGATATTTACCTGTTTGCCTGTAAGGTCATCATCAAAGATAACCAGGTCGATATCATGATCCTCGATGTAGTTTCTGATTTCCTCTGCCTTGCCTTTTCCTACAAATGTTCTATTGTCAGGATGCGGCAATTTTTGGGTAAATCGTTTTATCGTTTCAGCCCCGGCGGTCTCTGCAAGAAAAGCAAGTTCGTCGAGATAATCGTTGAGTTTGTCTTCAGTTTGAAGGCCATAGACAAGACCGACCAGGACAGCTCTTTCCTTCTGTCTGACCAGACCACTGCTTTTTTGTCCAATATTCCACTCAGCCAATGATTACCCGTTTTGCAGCTTCACAGCCTTCATTATTCACTCATATCCATGTTGTGGAAGACATTTGTGATGTCATCTTCTTCTTCAAGTTTGTCTATCAACTTGATGACTGCTTCTACCTGTTCTTCCGGTACATGTTTGACCACGGTGGGGATCCTGACAGCCTCAGCTGATAAGACCTCTATTCCGAGTTCCTCCAGGCCTTTCAGCATAGTGCCATATTCTGAGAAGTCAACGGTTATTTCAAGCTCGCCATCTTCTTCCTTGATTGATTCCAGGCCGTAATCGATAAGTTGAAGCTCTAGTTCCTCCATGTCCCTTCCTTCAGGGCTGATTTTTATAACTCCCTTTCTATTGAAAATAAAGTTGTGAGTTCCTGTTTCGACAACCTCACCACCATTTCTCGTAAAATGCATCCTGACGGTAGCTACTGTTCTGGTTGGATTGTCGGTAGCTGTTTCAACAATGAATGCAACTTTGTTGGGGCCATAACCTTCGTAGATGACTTCTGAATAATTTTCTGCATCCTTTGAAGAAGCTCTTTTAATGGCTGCTTCTACGTTTGCCTTGGGCATATTAGCAGTTTTGGCATTATGGATGGCGAGTCGGAGGGAGGGATTATAAGCGGGGTCAGGTCCACCGTTTTTGACTGCTATGGCAATTTCCCTGCCTAACCGAGTAAATGTCTTGGCCATGCCGGCCCATCTCTTGAATTTTCTTTCTTTCCTGAATTCGAAAGCGCGTCCCATGTTATTTTTTAAATTTAGGGTGCAAAGATACGATTTTGGGAAATATTTTGGAATGAAAGGTTGGGAAAGTTAGCGTATTAGCTATAGTTGTTATTTTGCATAAAAATGTCTGGAATGAGTTGTTCATTCATGTTAACTATCTGATATGGTTGCGTCTTGACTCTTTGGGAAACCGACAAAAGAAAATCAAAGAAGAATTTCTACTTTGCTGTCGGTACAATTATTTGCCAATTGATTGTAAATATGTTCTCTTTGCTTAAAATAAAAAAAAAGGACGAAATTTTATCGTCCTTTTATCATTCGAAAATTATACTCTGTTAGTTTTTCCCCTGTATATCAATTGGTAGAGTTTAGGGAAGTCCGGATGCAGGCCTGAAAGCCAGGATCCGGCCTGTTTTAGATTATTCAATTTCTGTTCATACAGTTCAGGTCGTCAAATGCTTCCTTGAGTCTTGCAACGAAATTGTTTTCTCCGGCTCTCAACCATACGCGGGGATCGTAGAATTTCTTGTTAGGCTTGTCATCGCCTTCGGGATTGCCAATTTGTCCCTGGAGATATCCTTCATTGGTCTTGTAGTAATTCTTTACACCCTCCCAATAAGCCCATTGCATATCCGTATCGATATTCATCTTGACTGCGCCATAGGATAATGCTTCCCGAATTTCTTCTCTACTGGATCCACTTCCCCCGTGGAAGACGAAGTTGATGGGTTTCGGTCCTGTATTGAATTTTTGTTGTACATATTCCTGAGAATTGTGCAGGATGATTGGTTTCAATGTTACATTTCCCGGCTTATAGACACCATGTACATTGCCAAAGGCTGCTGCAATTGTAAAACGGTCGCTCACCTTTCTAAGTTCTTCAAAGGCATAGGCAACTTCTTCAGGTTGGGTATATAACCTACTGCTATCTACATCGGAATTATCCACGCCATCTTCCTCGCCACCGGTTACACCAAGTTCAATCTCCAGCGTAATGCCGATGGCTGCCATTCGTTTCAGATAAGCTACGCAGGTACTTATATTCTCATGGATTGGTTCTTCTGACAGATCGATCATGTGAGAACTGTATAGTGCCGTGCCGTGTTTTTCAAAGTGCCTTTCACTTGCCTCGACCATTCCGTCGATCCAGGGTAGGAGTTTCTTGGCACAATGGTCGGTATGTAGAATGACAGGGACTCCGTATGCTTCAGCGAGCGTATTGATATGTGCGGAGCCTGCAATAGCGCCGAGAATGGCAGATCGCTCATTCTCATTTTTAAGGCCTTTCCCGGCATTAAAAGCAGCACCGCCGTTAGAAAACTGGATTATCACCGGAGAATTGACCGCCTTGGCTGTTTCAAGAACAGCGTTGATCGAGCTTGATCCGATGACATTGACCGCCGGATAGGCAAATTCGTTTTCCTTTGCATAGTTCAAAGCGTCTGTAACTTCGTCACCATGAAGTACACCGGGTCTGAATCTGGTGGACATAAGCAAGTTTATTTTTTGTAAATTTTAGCAATCGGTTATTTCAAAGACCAAAGCTAAGTAAAATTATTCGATTCCTTTATTGATCAGATATTTTTCAGCTTCAAGAGCGGCCATACAGCCTGTTCCTGCCGATGTGATAGCCTGACGATAGACATCATCCTGCACATCTCCTGCTGCAAAAACACCTTCCACATTGGTTTTGACAGTTCCCTGGATGGTTTTGATATAACCGCCCTCCTTCAATTCGATGTAGCCGCTGAAAATATCCGTATTGGGTTTGTGCCCGATAGCGATGAAGAATCCCTTGACAGGCAACTCAAATTCTTCTTTGGTTGCGTTGTTGTATAATTTTACACCTGCCACTTCATCTTCTCCCAGGATTTCTACCGTTTCGGTATTGAAGTGAACCTGAATCTTTGGATTATCCATAACGCGCTTTGCCATAATCTTGGAAGCCCTAAGAAAATCTTTCCTAACAATAAGATGCACCTTTGGGCACAACTTGGCAAGATAGGTAGCTTCTTCAGCTGCAGAATCGCCACCTCCCACAACGGCCACCTCCATGCCACGGAAGAAAAAGCCATCACATACAGCACATGCAGACACCCCCCTGTTCATCAGCCGCTCCTCTCCGGGAGCCCCAAGCCATTTTGCGTCGGCTCCGGTGGAAATGATAACCGTATGGGCCAGTATTTCTTTTCCACTTTCATCCCAAGCCTTGTGGATAGGACCTGAAAAATCCACTTTGGTTATATTTTCATAATGTAATTCGGTATCGAATCTGGCAGCCTGCTGTCTGAACAGTTCTACTAATTCAGGTCCCTGTACTCCATCCGGGAATCCGGGAAAATTCTCTACATCAGTAGTAATTGTCAATTGACCTCCCGGTTTGTTACCGGTGTACAAAACCGGATTTAAACCGGCTCTTGCTGCATAGATAGCTGCTGTGTAGCCTGCCGGTCCGCTGCCTATAATCAGGCACTTTAATACTTTTGATTGTTCCATTGTTAATTATTTTCCAGATAATACAATGTAATTTTTGCATAAAAGTTTGAAAAAAAGAAAACTTAATTTGGTTGAAGAGTTGTGGATATAATAAATGCCATACAAATTATCGAGTTAATAGCAACTCCATATCTTGGTTGAGGTGAATAATTGATTGTGCTTTTTGTCGGTACAGACTTACTCTTGATTGGTGGGTATACCGGAAAGTAATAATAAACATTTTATAAAAATAAGATAATCAACGTTGTATACATGGCGCATTTGTTATGAAAAAATGGTGTATTAAGTGCAAAGCTGTTTACGATTCTAAACTAAGTCTTAGTGAGGTAAACTGTACAAAAGCATAACAATTGTTTTTATGCCTGCCGGTTGAGGATTAATCATTTATTGAAATCTTTGTCTGTAAGCTTTGTAGTTTGCGGCTTAGTGGACATTTTTTAGGCTCAAAATCGCCATAAGTCTTGTTGTACCTATCTTTGAAGTCAATCAAAGGTTATGAATATATAAAGTGCTATGCATGGGCGATCCTTTATAGTAATTATACCAAACTAAATCTTGTTATTTGGCAGTGCTCATTTCTCACCCGTTTCCATATCCTTCCTGATCAATTCCATGAGGTTTTCAATCACATCCTGATCATAGCCGATATTTTCAAGTGTATACTTTGCCTTTTCATAGAAAGCAAGGCGGCTTTCATAAATTTTTGTTAGCTGAGCAGCCATATTGTCACTTTCCATGGTTTGAAGCAAAGGTCGGTCATCATCCATACCTTTCAGCCTTTCAATGATCTCCTTTATCGGGGTTTTGAGAAAGATGGTCGTTCCTGTTTTGTTCATGAAAGCCATGTTGTCATGATGAGTCGGAGTGCCTCCACCGGTACAGACTATGGCATAATGTGCATCGCCAAAGTCAAGTTCACGGAGATATTTTGATTCCAAAGCTCTGAAACCGGCTTCTCCTCGCGTTCTGAATATTTCAGTAATGGATGAATTTTCTTTTTTGCGGATGTAATCATCCAAATCGACAAATGGAATATGGATATGTCTGGCAGCTCCTAAACCAATCGATGACTTACCAACGCCCATCATACCGATAATGTAATAAATTTTTGTCATAATGCAGGTAGATGTATTAAAAATGTGTTAGTTATTCTGCAAATTAAACAATAATTATTAAAAAAAATCGAATGTTCCCCAATTTATTTTGGTCTAAATCGACCAATCTACGTTTTAATTGAATATTGAAGTTATTGTAATTTTGTCTAATTTGTTGTAACCCATTCTGATATGCCTCTTATTTGACCTGATTTCAATGCTTATTTTGAGAAGTTAAATTTTTAGGTTGGAATCAGGATGTCCGGTAAGTTTAACTATTAATACATTTTATTATTATTTTTGAAAGGGAATGTGATTTTCTTAGTATAACAACCGTTCTGTGGTTTTTGATAGTAATTTGCCTGTATTTCTGAAATCTGTTTAATTTAGCATCATGAATGGAATTATCGACCAAAAGGTTTTCGCTTTTAGATCAAAGCTTGAAGAACTTGCCAAGGATGTTCATCATCTGACAGTGATGATCGGGCACGAGGAACTGGCAGAAACCATAAGCAACCTTCGCAACAGAATAAATGAACCCTTCATGTTCGTTATTGTCGGCGAAGTGAAAGCAGGGAAGAGTAGTTTTATCAATGCCTTGCTTGATGTAGGAAAGGAAGTGGCCATGGTCGCTCCACAGCCCATGACAGATACGATTCAGCAGATAGTATATGGAGAAAAGGAGGAAATAATCACAATTAATCCTTTTTTGAAAAAAATTACTCAGCCGGTCGATATATTGAAAGAAATTGCAATTGTTGATACTCCCGGAACCAACACCATTGTGGAGAAGCATCAGGAAATTACCGAGGGATTTATTCCGGGCAGTGATCTCATCGTGTTTGTATTTGAAAGTAAGAACCCCTATCGTCAGAGTGCATGGGATTTTCTGAATTTCATCCATTCAGATTGGCAAAAGAAGGTAATATTTATTTTACAGCAAAAAGATTTGATGGAGCCTGCAGATCTTCTTATTAATATGGAGGGAGTCAGGAAACAGGCTGAGAGCAAAGGGATGAACCAACCGATTGTATTTGCTGTATCAGCTAAAATGGAATTAGATGGTAATAAGGAGGTAAGTGGATTTCGGGAAGTGCGGGAGTATATTGCCGCTAATATTACCGGAGGTAGAGCCCCTTATCTCAAGCTGGAAAATGTCCTGACCACCTTAGTAAATATTCAACATAGGATCGGCCATGGCCTGGAATTGCGAAGGGAACAGTTTGTAGCTGATACTGCCTTCCGAAAAGATATTACAGAATCGCTTGACCAACAGGAGGTCAGAAGTGGTAAGCATGTGGAGATGCTCATCGAGAATATCCTCAATGCTTATGATAATGCGACGGGAAAGGCAGTCAAGGAACTTGATCACGGGCTTTCCTTCCCGGTAATGTTGAAGCGATCCTTTTCTTCCATTTTTTCGAAGAAATCCACCCTTAAAGTCTGGTTGCAGGGTGTTGCCGGGCAACTTGAGGATGATCTCAATAATGAGTTGCGCAAAAAGCTGAATGATGGGGCAGGAGATGTGGCTGAGAGCATCCATCAAATGGCTAAAATGATTCAGTTGAAGGTGCAGAACAGTAAAACCATCCTGAAAGATGATCAGGATATTTTTTCAGATATTTCAGAAAGACGAAGCTATATTATGACGGATCTTCAGAATACCTTCAATAGCTTTCTTCAAAATTCAGATAATTTCAAGGATCAGACCTTATTCCCGGATCAAAGCGGCGTTTCTGCCAATATCGCAACCGGTAGTGGTATCGCTGTGATAGGATTGATTATCGCAGGGGTGACTCATGGCGCCGTATTTGATGTCACCGGAGGCCTTCTGACTGCTGTAGGTCTGTTGTTTGCGGGCGTAACGACGATGGTCAAGAAAAATAAGATCATGTCCAATTTTAACCAGGAGATCAAAAAGGGAAAGGAAAAACTGGAATCTGAAATCAGCACTCAATTGATACAGTATATTTCACATTTGAGGCACCGTATTGAAGACAACTTTAACCGATTTGATCTTATGTTGGCTCAGGAAGAAAAACAGATCGAAGCTATCGATGGAGCCTATAAAGAAGTTAAAGGCAAGCTTGAACAATCCGGAAGTGAATTGCACCGTATGCTTAATTGAGTTGCATGGCCAACAAGCTCAAAACTTTCTGACCCCTTGTCCTTGAATATAACCATCGACTATGTCGTCCACCTCGCTGACTGTAAGCGGGAACCAGTCTTCCTTACTCAGGTTTTTCAATACAAGACGTTCTTTCAAGGATAGAGTCCCATCTATGATCATACCGAATATCATCAAATGGCTTATCAACAGATCATCCTGGGTATTTCCTGTCAGGAGATTTTCGGCTTTGATTTCTTTCGTTGTTCTGAGCGATAAGTCAGGTATGCGTAAGAGAATAGCTTGTATGAATGCGTACAGGGAAAAATTATATTGTCTCTTTTGTTGGGCAATAAAATTAATGAGGTCGGGAAGTTTTTGCCTGATGGCATAAAGTTGCTCATCCCTTATGTCTTTCATGAAATCGTTGATTGCCGAATATGATGATATTCGCAGTTTCGTCTCCTTGATGACAAGGTGGCTGGACCATGCATCCCAGAAAGCATATATCGGCACCCCAACAAGGTCTGTAACAATCCTGAGGGCATAACGTCCCAATAACCTTCTGACTATGAATTTGGCAGCTACATTGGTCAGGCTTGCTTTGATCTTGTTGAATAGAAAAAGGGCGTAATAGGATAATCTCGTCATACCGACATAAGGGTCAATCCCCAGTGACATCATGTGGCTGGACGGAATTTCAAGGCCTGCTTCCGTGAGAAGGTCAACTTGTTCGTTGTAATCTCTGCTGTGGACTGACGGGAATCGATAGATTCTGCACAGTGTCCTTACCGCACGGATATTCACCACATTTAATAACCAGATCTCCGGAAAAATAATTGCAATAGCATACACGAAGTATGTGATGTCATAATCAATGGATATTCCCCAAAATTCTATGTGTGTTGGTTTGAAAAAGGCGGTCAGGTGATAGGGCAGTATGACAATCAAAACCGCTGTGGCACCAATTAGTGCTGATATAGTGTAAGTAATCCACTGAAGTTTCCTTATTTTCTTTTTTTGATCTTTGTTGAGCACATGCCCGAATTGTTCAGGCGCTTTCAAATCCGATGTGCCCCGGCTGATGAATTGTGCGCCAAGTCTGAATGGCAGTCCTCGTTTGCTGTTTTTTTTATTACTTGACATGCTAAATGAAGTCAAAAATAAAAATTGTCCCGAATTGCACGGTTCAAATTATTTGCGATTTTATGGTTAGGGCGCACCTGATGAAAATAAGATAAATTGGTGTTTTATATTTGTAAAAAATTTATTTTGTGCTAAAATTCTTTATCTTTATAATTCAATGGGTTGTCGACACTCAGGACTGGAATCATTTTTTTGAAATCTGAATTTGTGTATTTGTATGAAAACAATCATTTATCATAATTCCAGATGCAGTAAGAGCAGGGAAGGTCTTTGTCTATTGGAAGAATTGGGTGAGGATATTGAGATCAGGAATTATCTCAAAGAACCTCCAACTTATGAGGAGTTGGAGAATCTTCTCACAATGCTCAATGCCGTCCCTTTGGATATCATACGGCAAAAAGAGGCACTCTTTAAGGAATTGTATGAAGGTAAACACCTGACACATCAGGAATGGATCAAGGCAATGATCGAGCATCCTGTCCTGATAGAACGTCCAATTGTGGTGAAAGGCAATAGAGCTGTTGTAGGCAGACCACCCGCCCGGATACGTGAACTATTGTGAAATGTCCGGGTGAAAGAGAGTAGAAAAGTCTTTACGGAATTGCTTGATTGAAAACTTAGTTACCTTTAAATTTACCTGATAATTCAAACATAATGTCCTATGGAGAATAAATCGAATGATGCAACACCTCTGAGACCTGAAGGAGAACGTATATTGAATGCTCCAATGGTTGAGATGGATTTGGAGAAGTTTATCGGGCAGATTCGCAGTGAATCAACATGGGCAAACAGTGACCACAATTCTATTACTATCTATAAAAGTGATATAATGAGGATGGTCCTCATTGGATTGCATAAGGGCTCTGTGATCAAACCGCATCAAACATCTTCAGCTATCAGCGTTCAGGTCCTGGAAGGATTGATCCGGTTCCATACGGAGGAGAAGTCCATTGATTTGTCCAAAGGGAAGATGGTGGCGTTGCAGCCTAAGATTCAACATAGTGTCGAGGCTTTGGAAGAAAGTTTTTTCCTGCTTTCGTTTGCTAATGGTTAAATAGCCAATAAACATGAGTCTGCCCGGTTAATCTTCCATCCTTGCAACTACTTCTCTGACGATAGCTGCCAGTTTTGGCGCTGCTTCATTAGCTGCTTTCAATACATCTTCGTGGGAAATATCACCGGCATGTCCCGGTGTGCCTAAGTCCGTGATGATGCTGGCAGCAAAAACCTTCATGCCGGCATGTACTGCTACGATGACTTCCGGGACAGTGCTCATACCCACCGCATCGCCGCCGATGATGTGCAGCCATTTATACTCGGCACGGGTTTCAAAGGTCGGTCCCTGCACGCCTACATAGACACCCTCATGCACCTTGAGATTAAGGTCGGAAGCTGCCTGGTGAGCTATCTTTAGCAATGACAGGGAATACGGTTCACTCATGTCAGGGAATCTCGGTCCCAACCTTTTGTCTGATGGGCCACGTAAGGGATGTTCCGGAAATTGGTTGATATGATCCCGGATCAGCATAATGTCGCCGACCTGGAATGCAGCATTCATACCTCCTGCTGCGTTGGATACAACAAGTGTCTGTACACCCAGGGCTTTCATTACACGAATGGGAAAGGTTACAGTTAACATATCATAACCTTCATAATAATGGAAGCGGCCCTTCATCATTACACATTGCTTCCCGCCAAGTTTGCCAAATATCAATTTCCCTTCATGACCGATGACGGTGGAAACAGGAAAGTGGGGAATGTCGGTATAATTCAGTTCGCTACTTACTTCGACTGCATCTGCAAGCGTGCCTAAGCCGCTTCCGAGAATAATGCCTACCGTAGGCGATTCGTTAATCCGATTGCTGATGTAGGTGGCGGTTTCATTGATTTTTTCCAATAGATTCATGTCGTATGTGCTTAATGGCGCCAATAAATGTAGGGCAATATAATGAATATGACTGATAAATTTTTTCGTGATTTGAAGTCAAGATTGGCTCTTATTTCAATGCAAGATTATAAAATGCAGTAAATAAATAAAATATGCATGATAAAATAACCGTATATTTTAATCATATATCAGGTTGCACCCAAAACTCATTAGAGATGTTTGCGACAAATTGTTCCTCGTAGTGGAACCTGTTGTTGCAAAAGACTCTGCTTTCGATTGCTTCCAAACCTTTGGTCATATCAGAATAATAAATCTTACGCTTGTTGTACATGGGCATTTTTTTGTTCTTTCTCATTCGAAATCCGGGATAAATACCCGTCTTTTCATTTTATCCTTGTCTGTGGAATTCAGTTTGATTAAAGCATTCTTCTTCCCTGTACGATCATTGTACAGCTCTTTTTGTAGATCATCAGATTTTTCAAATACATTTGGTGTCTTTTAGCTTAAGGTTGATTGAAGCTTCAGATATCTATAAATCGCTTTTTTGCATCCGCCGCATTCCCTCAATTCCTGAGTCCTTGATTATTTCATTCATTTTAATTCTCGCTGAACAGCCTGTTGATGCATAAATTGCTTGTTATATATGCTCCTGCATTGACTTATGATATATTAATCATCTAATTAATGCATTTTTTTTAAATCAACTTTTGACAGACTATTCTTTCCGGTTCATTTTCTCACTTCTTTGCAATTTGAAGGCTTGAGGAGCACTTTATATATTCTTGCTATTCAATAATTTATTTGGTAAAACATAAAGTGTTGCTACAACACGCGATGGATATTTGAATTTTCTTTTGAGTCAGTTTTTTCTTAAATGAGGTGCACTAAATTACCCTGCTTCTTATAAAATGTGGGTTGCACCAAAAATTTTTGGACTATTATATTAATTCATCTGGGTAAAATTTCTCGAAAACTTCAGAATAAAGCTAGTATTTGCGGGATTCCTTTTGCTTTTCAGTAAATTTACTTGGTTGTTTTTTCAACCTTTTTACTTAAAAAACCTCTTCAGGTTCAGGTTCCAACCCGACCTGCTGTCGCCACATGGCGTAATACAAGCCTTTTTGATCCAAAAGTTCAGTATGCTTACCGGACTCGACGATTCGCCCGCTTTCAAGTACATAGATGCGGTCACAATGCATAATGGTACTCAGGCGATGAGCAATGAGAAAGGTAATTCTGCCTTCATTACCCGGCAGGTGCTCAATGGTTTCGTTAATTTCCTCTTCGGTTAGACTATCTAAGGCAGAGGTGGCCTCGTCAAAAACCAGCAGATTGGGATTGCGGAGTAGCGCTCTGGCTATAGAAATTCGCTGTTTTTCACCACCTGAGATTTTTATACCGCCTTCACCGATGGTAGTGTAGATGCCCTTATCTGCTCTGTCCAGCAAACTATCTGCAGCCGCCATTCTCAAGACCTTTTCCAATTCTTCGTCTGAGGCATCCGGCTTGACGAAAAGCAAATTGTCGCGGATAGTACCTGCGAAGAGATGTGTCTCCTGATTGACAATGCCTATCTGGTGTCGGATATCGTTGATATCGATCGACTCTATCGGTATATCGGAATAGGCGACCCGACCTTTTTTGGGTTTATACAATCCAAATAACAGCTTTATTAAAGTACTCTTTCCGGCACCTGATGGCCCGACAAAGGCGATCTTTTCCCCTTTCCGGACATCAAAGGATATATTGGAAAGTGCAGGTTTGTTGGCACTTTGATGCGTAAAACAAACGTTGTTGAATGTTATGTTATCAATCGAGTCGATATGGACAGGTTGTTCAGGTGCCATTTCCGGTTTCCGGGCCATGAGTTGCTTAAAATTCTGCAGACTTACTAGTGTCTCCGAGTAAATATTTATCAGATTTCCTATTTCCTGTAGCGGACCGAAAATGAAGAAACTGTACATAAACAAAGAAAAGAATTCACCTACGCTTATCTTTCCAAGGAATATCAACCATGCCATAATGACTATGATACTGGTTCGTAGAAAATTTATAACTGTACCTTGAATAAAGGAAAGGCTTCGCACATATTTGACCTTCTGTATTTCAAGGTCAAGGATTCGGTTGGTGGTATCATTGAGCCGATTGATTTCCTGATCTACCAGGCCGGTACTTTTTACAAGCTCTATATTGCGCAGGGATTCGGTAGTGGAGCCGGCTAAAGCTGTAGTCTCTGAGACAATACGTTTTTGTATTTTTTTAATTTTTTTCGTCAGATATCCACTTAGCACAATCAGGACCGGGATAGTTATGATGAAGAGTGGGCCCACCGCCCAATAAACCGAAAACGAATAGATGGTGACAGCTACAATGCCTACTAATGAGACGAAAAGGATATTGATTGTGGTGGAAAGCAGTCTTTGTACATCTGTCTTGACTTTTTGGAGGATACCAAGTGTCTCGCCGCTACGCTGATCTTCAAAGTCTTCATAGGGTAGACTAAGGGCGTGTTGCAAGCCATCGTTATAAATCTCAGTACTTACTTTTTGTGTAATGAGATTGACCATATAATCCTGAAAAGCTTTTGCAATCCTGGAAACCATGGCAACGCCGATAATAGCCAGCCCAAGGGTCAAAACACCACGGATAAAGTCATCACTGGAAAATTTATCCAGATCCTTAGTATACCCATCGATTAACAATCGCATGATGTACGGATCCATCATACTGAATATCTGGCCGATCGCTGCCAGAAGCAATGTCAGTATGATCAGCCAGGTATGTTTTCTAAGATATTTTAACAGGAATGACATCAGAAAATTTACATTCAAACAAGCTAATCATCCGTTGGTTTAATCATCACAATGAATGTAGCCTAATTTATATTCATTTAATTGAAAATTTGCATTAGTTTGGTTATATTTGGCAAATATTACCATGAAAATCAATCCTCATATCTTTTAAACGAGGGTTAAATTCTTTCTTTAAGTAGGGTCTTGAAATATTTCTGTAAATAGCTGTATTTGTAATGTCAGATGCAGTGCTTCACCTGTGATGGTGATTAATCCCAAATATGAGTAATTATGGCAAAGCAGATTCCTCCACGAAAGAGAAACACAAGGAGTAATAATCCACTTACGAATCCATCTTCCGACCAGGAAGTACAGCATTCTGTTGATCCCGAAAATCGGGATGAACGTATTATTATAACCGGTATAGTCGGAGATATAACACCTGAGTATTCATTGGATGGTTTCACTCCGGTGATGTCTGTTGAATTGGATGCTTCCCGGGGAGTTGCTTCGGAGGATATTGAGGTGGATAGTAATCTGTTGGCACAGGTAGTGTTCAGTGATGGTACAGTCTGGTGTGGCTATGTCGGCGATTTGCCCGAGATTTATACTCAAATGGGCATCTCCAGAGGTGCAGGTGGATCAATGAAGCTACCCGAATTGCTTACTTCTACTTCGGATGGAAGAGGGGATGGTGGCGTTTTTCGTAGGTTGGTCAATGTATTCAGGCCCGAGGCAATGTCTTATACAGCGCATACAATCGCCCTTAAAGTTGACCGGAATATAATGGCAGCACCCGGGCTTTATACTGTAGATGCGTCTTTTCAACTCCTTCCTCTCAAGGATGGTGCAATTTTGTCTGGTACGGTACTTTTATTGTTGCACGGCACCTTGAGTTCAACAAAAGGCTCTTTTGGGGATATGACTACCGGTGGCATGTGGGAGGCAATCTACAGTAAGTATGATCACATCATTGCTCTGGAACATCATACTATTTCCGAAACACCTCTGAAAAATGCGAGGGATGTGCTGCAGGCTCTGCCACCGGGATTATCGGTAGATATACTTTCTCAGTCGCGCGGTGGCCTCATAGGTGATGTCCTGACCCGATGTGATTATCGCAACGACCATCCGGGCTATTCGAGTGATGAAAGGGCAATATTGGTTCGGGAGGATAAAACATTAGGTGTATTAGTAGATGAATTGAATGGACTGGCGAAAGAGAAAAGATTGACTGTGCGTCGTTTCATCAGGGTTGCCAGCCCAAGTGGTGGAACATCAGTGTTGGGCCAGAGGATGGATATCTTCCTCAATGCCTTTCTGAATATCACAGGGCTTGTATTCGGCGTAGGTGTAACACCGGTTTATCAGGCAGTGAGAGAGTTTATTATGGAGGTCCTTTCTCACCGGTTTAAGGCATCGGATATGCCTGGGATGTGGTCTATGGTGCCTTCCTCAGCCTACCAACGTGTCAACAACATGCAGCACGACTACCATACAGAAGTATTTGTGATTGCCGGTGACGGTAAGGCTGGCGGTAAGATAACCAATTCACTGCTGGTTATATTCACTAACCTTTATTACCGGGCGCCAAATGATTTTGTAGTCGATACTGCTTCAATGAATAAAGGTGTAAGCGGTCCATCCGGCATCCAGTATTTTCTTTCGAATACCAACAAGACTAACCATTTTGGCTATTTCAGAAATGAAGATTCCCGTTGGGCGCTGCAATATGCCTTCAGAATGGTGAATAACGGTGAGGAATCGCCATTTTCCGATGTAGGGGGCGATAAAGATTCCAGCCGCGGCATTGGTCTGGATCTTGTGATGAAACGTTATTCAACCAACAAGGTGTCGGGGACACGGCCAATTGTTATCATTCTGCCGGGCATCATGGGGTCAACCCTCTGTGACAATGTAGATGATATCTGGCTATCCATTCCCAGGATTTCTGCAGGTGCATTTGTCAATAAGTTGAATATCAATGCCACTAATATTGGAACTAGTGGAGTCATGGAGAAGTATTACAGAAAGATCGGGGAATTCATGTCTTTAAATTATGATGTTGAAGTTTTTCCTTTTGATTGGCGTAAAGACCTGACAGAATCTGCCAGGCTGCTTGCTGCGGAGTTGAAGCGATGCCTCAGTTTCGGAAAGCCGGTTCAGGTGATTGCTCATTCCATGGGCGGTTTGGTTATGAAACAACTGATGATCAAAGAAAAATCGACCTGGCATTCATTTTGCCAATCGTCATCGAATCGCTTAATACTCCTGGGTACGCCATGGCTTGGTTCACATCTGATCATGGAAGTGTTGACCGGGCATTCATCCAAGGTTAAGTTGCTGGGTCTTTTGGACAAAATTCATGATAGAGAACAGATTATGTCCACTGCCGCCGGTTTCCCCGGAGTTATCCAGTTACTGCCTATGACGGACGAAGGCTTTGGCACTTCAGTCTTTTGGGAGAATTTCAGACCTTATACCAATCATCTGGCTGTCCCTCCTTCACATATGTTTGATTTATATAATAATTACAAGCAGGAAACTGCCGGCTTCAGGATGGATGAAGCCCACCTGGATAATGTCTTTTATATTGCCGGCCATGATGAAACAACCTCCAGCTATAAAATCGAATGGAAGTTTCTACAAGGTAAAAGGTTGGTCTTTAGGTCAACAGATGCCGGTGATGGCAGCGTAACCTGGAAATTGGGCATTCCTCCCGAACTAAAAAGGTCCAACCTTTATTACAGTGAAATCACACATGGCGAATTAGCTAACAAGCAGATCATCATTGACACAATCATGGACATATTTTTGTCCGGAAAATCTTCCAGACTACCCCAAACTGAACCTGGCAGTCGGGGTATTCAACAAGAAGGCATTGTACCCGAGTTTGATTTTATACCCAACAATGATGATGAGTTGGTTGATGCTCTCTTCCAGGGCAAGATTGGCCGAAGGGAGGCGAAGCCACAGACTGAACCATTGCAGGTGTCGGTATATCATGCGGACCTGAAATATTCGTCCCATCCGGTATTGGTCGGACATTTTCTCAATGATGGTCTTTATAGCGCTGAAAAAAGTCTGGACAGTTACCTTGGGAACAAGCTAAGTGAGAGACTTCGGCTTGGCTATTATCCCGGCAATATCGGTGAATGCGAGATCACATATCAAAGTGAATCAAGGCCAAAAGGCGCATTAGTTGCCGGTTTAGGATTAGCTGATGAATTAACATCGTATCGGCTTTCCCTAACCGTCGAGAGTGCCATCATCAAATACGCATTTTTCTTTAGGGACAATTACAGCAGGAGTGAGAATAAGAGGGTAGCATCCGGGATATCTACTGTACTGGTAGGTTCATCATTTGCAGGTATTCCGATTAACGAATGCCTCCGGGCTATTTTGTCAGGTATTCAAAGAGCTAATGAAAGAATGGTTCAACTTAATATCGGGCTTCAGTTGATCCGGCAGGTGGAATTTGTCGATTATTATGAAGATCTGGCACAACAATGCTACAGTATTTTGAAGGATTTCGAGCGGAAAAGCGATGATTTCAATATTGAGGTTGCACCATTCAGAAAGGGACCCGGGATGAGGCGTCGGCTTACCCTCGGCGATACATCGAGCTGGTGGCGGACTTTCAATACAGTAACTAATTTTGATCGGCTTACCGGACGACCATCTGGCTTTACTTTCAGCCTCACCTCCGGACGCGCAAGAATAGAGCAGGGTGGGGTGACTACCGATCTGAAGCTGGTTGAATATCTGGCAAAGGAATATTCTCATAAGAACGATTGGAATCCCAGGTTGTCTAAAACTATGTTTGAACTTCTTATCCCAAATGATTTCAAAAACATCATCCGCAACCAAAGCAACATGGTATGGAAACTGGATGAATACGCGGCTCAATTTCCATGGGAATTGTTCCACGATTACAATGACATAACCAATGCACACCGGGAAAAACCTGCCTTTGTCAATACTGGTATGATAAGGCAGTTGATTACAGAAGATTTCCGGCGTAACCCGACAGTTGTTACTGAGGATAAGGCTCTGGTTATTGGGGATCCTGATTATTCGGGGACTGTATTTTCGCAACTTCAGGGAGCAGAAGAAGAGGCAAGGGTAATTGGAAAAAAGTTGGTTGAGGATAATTTTGAAGTCAGATCGATGATTCATTCCCGGGCGGGAGATATCATCACTGAGTTGTTTTCTGACAAATACAAGATAATCCACATTGCGGCGCATGGTGTATATGGAGAAGTGGCTGTGAATGATTCGAAGGAATTCAAGGCCGGGGTCGTATTAGGCAACGATGTATATCTGGAGGCTAGCATGATCAACCAGCTATCGACAATACCAGAGTTTATATTTATTAATTGCTGTTATTCTGGCGACATGACCGGATTGGATGAAAAGTATTTTAAGGAAAGGTCTGCGCTTGCAGCCAACATCGGTACACAATTGGTACGAATGGGTGTCAAGGCGGTAATTGTCGCTGGTTGGGCTGTTCATGATGGTGCTGCATTGACATTCTCGACGGAGTTGTACGACAGGATGCTGAGTGGTTTTGAGTTTGGAGAAGCTGTACTCTCTGCACGCCGTAAATGCTATGACAAGCATCCGGACTACAACACCTGGGGAGCATATCAATGCTATGGAGATTATTTCTATAAGTTGACAGGCAAATCTTCAATGCGTGTTGCAGATGCCCCTTTTGTGACAGAATCACATGCCATCATCGAACTTCAGAACGAGATTTCTCTTATTTCAGGCAGAAAAGTCGACAAGCCAATACATATGAGAATCCTGGAAGGCTTGAAGGCGAGGGTCGATGCTGGTAATGTTTCTTCCGGGGCAGTCAAGGAATTGTTTGCGAATGCCTATGCCTTGTTGGGAGAATACAAAGTTGCCGTGGAATTGTATAGTAAATTAAGGGAGGTAGAAGCGGCAGATTTTTCAGTATCATCTTTGGAGCAATATTGCAGTTTGCGGGGTAAGATCATCCTGGAGGATTTTAAAGCCGGCAGGGGCACAGACGAGGCCGGCATAGAAAGGCTGATTGAGGATATGCGGTTGATTGACTTGATAGGTAATACGTCTGAAAGAAAGGCACTGAAGGGCTCTCTTTACAAGAGGCTTTCCTATATCCGTAAAGAAGATGCTAAAAAGAAGAGAAGCTGTCTGGGCCTGATGAAGTATTTTTTCGGTGAAGCTTTTTGCCTGATGAGGAGTATGGAAGAAGCTGATCGGGTTTATTCCCTGACTAATTATCTGTTGGCGGCCTATCTGGAAAAGGGCAGAATAGAATGGAAAGATATTCAGAAGCTCGGCATACAGGGTTATTCAGAGGTCATCGAAATGCTGAATGGCTATGCTGACAGACTTAAGTCGGACAGTGAAAAATATAAAGATTATTACAGGGCTAATGCATTGGCCAAGATATATCTTGTAAGAATGCTTTATATCGATAAACAGGAGTCCCTAGATCAGGAAATCACAATATATCGAAAGGCATTAATGGATTCTTTGGTCAGTTTTGCCAATCTGAAGCAAATTTTGGGTGAAGTGGAGTTCCTTGACTATATTACCGGGATGCTCCCCAAAAAGGATAAAAAGAAAATCGAGGCATTGATCAAGGTAAAGGTGGATGTGGCAAGCTTATTGACTTAGACGTTTTCTGCAACTACTTCTATCAACATCAACTGCCAAGCAGCATCTGGCAGCAAAGGGAAAATTGAATTAATGGTACGGAAAACCGACTCAATACAAGATCAGTAATACTATACCGCCTTTAGTCAGTCAGAGTCTAGAAACCTTCCTTGATAATGTGGCTTTCGGCAATTCCTAGTGAAGCGAGATGACGCTGGACAGCATCCATCATAGGCGGTGGACCGCACAGGTAATAATAATGCCTTTGCGGATCTGAATTTTTTCTGATTAATTCAGCAGTAATAAATCCGTGTTCGTAGCCCGGAATCTTCTCATCAGATAAAACATTGATGAATTTATCCCCCAGCAATTTCTCAAAACGATCTGCATCAATGATGTCAGCTTTGGTTTTGTTGGCAAATATCAGTTTATTGCCACCTAGTTTGCCTTCAGCTTCCAATTGTTTCAGGATGGCGATGAATGGAGTGATACCGGCACCACCGGCGATGAATATACCTTCACCGGCATAATGGATATCTCCATATACATCATAAAGATTGATTTCATCACCTGCATGAAGTTCACGGAGGTAGTTGGTGACGCCGTTGTGTGCCTGATAGGTCTTGATGGTAAATTCGATAGAATCATCCGAAGGCAGGGATGTGAAGGTAAAGGTTCTGATCTCTTTATCCCATCCTTCCTGATTGATCGATATATCGACAGCCTGCCCCGGAGTGTATATCAGACCTTCTGGACGTTCTGCCACGATGCGCAGTACATCGTGTGTAATAGGGGCAATTGATTTTATTTTTACTTTATGGGCCATTTTACTTAATTTTTATTTATACATAGGATAAAAACTCATTTCTTACGGAATCCTCCTCAAATCGGCCGGAAAGCATTGATGTGATCGTTTTACTATTGGTGTCCTTGATGCCTCTTGAAGCCACACAAAGATGATCGGCTTCTATCATTACTGCTACATTGTCGTGTTGCAGGATTTCCTTCAACGCATCGGCAATCTGGATGGTAAGCCGTTCCTGAACCTGCGGCTGCTTTGCATAATACTGGACGATACGGTTGAGCTTGGATAGTCCGATGATCTTGTCATCAGGAATATAGGCCACATGTGCTCTTCCAATGATAGGTACAAAATGGTGTTCACAATACGAAAACAAAGTAATATCCTTTTCAATCAACATTTTGTTGTATTGATACTTATTGTCAAACAGACTAATTACGGGCTTATTTGCCGGGTTCAATCCGCTGAATACTTCCTTGACATACATTTTTGCGACTCTTTCTGGAGTATCCATAAGGCTGTCATCCGAAAGGTCCAGCCCTAATGCATCCATAATTTGAGCAAAATGGTATTTGATTTTCCTGATTTTCTCTTCATCGGTCAATCCGTTGAATTCTGGTGAATGCTTTGTTTCGGATGAGACTTCTCTATGGTTTAATGGAATTGTCTTTTGCATGACTTACAGTTCGTTTACAATATTCATAACGTTGTTGACCATAGCGTCACAATATATCAGGTTAAATGCAAACAGCTCCTCACCGATATAATTCTTTTCAATGATTTCGCGCAGCATGTTTTTAGCACGATTGACCCTTACCTTAACATTCGCTTCCGAGATATCAAGTAATTCGGCCGTTTCAGCTACATTCAACCCATTGATTTCACGAAGGGAAAAAGCCATCCTGTAGTCGAAAGGGATTTCGCTGAGTGCTTTTTCGATAATTTCTCCCAATTCCTTGTTATGAACAATCCTTTCTGTATCATGGCCGGAGTGGGAAAATAGCGGTTTTGAGTTATCATTTATATCTTGCATTACTTCATTTTTATAGCTTAATTTTTCCTTTTTTCGAAAACAATTATTTAACATGATACGGAAAAGCCAGGTCTTGAAATTGGCTATGCCTTTGTATTGGCCAAGATTTTTGTAGGCATCGATATAGGTATCCTGCATTAGATCCTGTGTATCATCGTGGTTGTAGTTGTAGGCGCGCCCCAATTTATAGAGAAAAGGGTTGTAACGTCTTACTATGATTTCATATAAAGATTTTTCTCCGTTGAGGATCCGTGATATAATTTCTTTTTCATTCAATATGTCGTGTATTACCATTTTACCCCGTAAAATTTTAGTTTGAGTAACATTAATATGTTTATTGTCAGGTAAATATTTTATTCTCCCGATATGTTTATAAGATTAGAGTAAATGGGAAAGAAAAAGGTTACAAAAAATGTAATTTATTTTTTGTGGATTTTTGTAACCTCTTCTAAATGAATAATATGGATCTTTATAATTTATTCTGATGCCTTTACCAGATTAGACAGTGAAAATGCAGCAATTGCCATGACCAGATCTCGAACTGCCACATCGACATGATTCCAACCGGCGAGTAAGGACAATGCTATTATGATCAGCCAGGCCGCAACGACCAGACCTCCTGTTTTTGGTTTGGTAAATACTATAATTCCGGCGATGATTTCGATTACGCCAACTATCATCATGAAAACCGATCCGGAGAAGGGAAGTATCTCCTCAAAGCCGGGGTTGATGTATGCAGTCCAGTCGGTAAGCATGTTCAGGAATTTATCGGTACCCGCCGCGATAGGTAGGATGGTGAAAGTGTATCTCAATAAATGGGTTGTTTTCTTTATGATGGTTTCGTTATATGTTGCCATTTTGTTGTTACTTATTTAGGTTAGAAAAACACCGGGGAAATTCAACCATTATCCCCGGCCGGATACTAGATGTGATCAATTCACTAAGAGAAAGATTTATTCGAACAAGGAAGTCGTGAATTTTCTCTGAATAGATAGCGATTAGAATTTTTCAGGGAATTGTTTAGCAATACCTTCACTGAGGTCGTCTGCCATCATAAGCATATGTTCATTTGCCTCATCGAAAACTTTGATTGCTTTGCTGTAATCCTTCTGAAGCAGGTCAACAGCATATTCTGTAGTTTGATCAATGTGTGTCTTCATCATGTGCCGCATATCTTCCTGCTTCCAGTTTGGATTAGCATTAGCAAGGAAGTCTGCGATATCCTGAGCATTCTTGTACCAATCATTCAAGGCGGTTGTCAAAGCTTCGTTATTTCCTTCCTTAGCAGCAGTAAGCACCGGGACGGCTCCTGTGATGTGATCGGTCAATAATTTAGTCAACTGACCACCTGCATCCTCTCCATAGTATGGAATGATAGCGGCTCCAATATCTTTTTGGTTTTGCAATAGCCTGTTCAAAGGGCCATTCAGCCCGTCCGGATTGTTGAAGAATGCGTCCACGGTTGAATATGTCCATTGCATGTGGTCACTCCAGAGTTTTCTCATATTGGCATTGAGTACCTTATAGCTGGCTGTAGCAGTCGGGTCAATACTTTCCTTGCTACAACTCTGGAAAGCAAATGTCATAATGGCTGCTGCGATAAGGATTCCTGCATATCTATTTATGCTGCTTAATTTGAAGTTTTTTAATGCGTTTTTCATGTTTATAAATTTTAAATGTTATTAATTTTTGTACTTTGATTTTGGGGGTGCTGATGTTTAGCTATTGATTTCCCCGGCCGATTCATGTCAGCTTCTTGTTTTCAGTGATTTTAGTGCACAAATTATTTTCGCTGAAACCTGTAAGTATGGTTTAGAATTTTTCGGGAAACTGGAGGGCGATTCCTGAGGATAACTGGTCGGCGAGGTGAAGTAGCTGGCTGTAAATTTCATCGTATGCTTCTATACTTCCCTGGTAATTTCCATTCAAATGGTTAGTTGCTTCGCTTAGTGTCAGATCGATATACTCCTTCATATGTTCCTTCATATGGTGAGATTTCCAGTTCATCGGATTGGCAGTACTAAGAAACATCGCTATTGCATCGCCATTCTCATACAATGAGTCAATCATTAGGTTCAGGTCATCGGTATTTCTTGATTTTGTTGCGGTAAATACATTTCTTGCTATTACAATGTGTTCTTTCAGTAAATATGTCAGTTTGTCGCCGGCTTCTTCGGAATAGTATGGCTTGATGGCTTCTCCAATATCTTCCTGATTCTTAAGGAGTCTGGTGAAATCAACTGCTGTGCCGGGAGCATCTTCTGCGATATCAATTATTAAATTCCTTGTCCATGTTGCATGATCACTCCATAACTTTCTCATGCTATTGCTGAAGATTTTATATTTTGTACTGTCTAATGGGTTGGTTTCTATATCGTCCTTGTGACAGCTCTGTAGCGATACCAGAAGGATCAGGAATGCCGCAAAACGTTTAATTTGAGTTTTGATTATTATAGATTCCTTTTGCTTTGTCCCTTTTATTTTATTTGATGTTATTGTTGTTTGCATTTTATTAGAGTATTATGGCTAATAAGAGGTTACTATTTATTGAATTTTATTACGGATTTTTTCTCTGATTTATTCGTATTTTAATATCCAATATGTATTCACGACAGATAATCAAATTGATGTATCTCATTATTTCAGTTCTTTCCTTTCGTAACTTCTTACATTTTGATTAGAGTATTAAGGATAAAAAAAGGTTACAGGTATTAGAAAAATTTTTTTGAATGATTACGTATAAGACAACTTATTTTGTTGAATAGCCTTCAAAAAATGACAAATTTCATCCTTAAAAGGACCATGCTCAGGTCGGTTTGTATCAAAAGGTGCAGGTTGACAATCGGTAAAGTTTTGTAGATCTTATAAAAGGTTTCCTGTTTCACAGGGGCGCCTACGATTGCCAGAAACGATCAATATATTCCCATCTCAACCGATCATGGATATTTTGGAATTAATGGCTGGCTGTCTCCGAATATTCAATATCAGAAGTGGAAACAAATGCCATCCACATTGTGGTAAAACTAAATACCTTACTTTTATATTACTAAAATAGTTTTTAAAAATTCTTTTCTTTTTGAATCTTCAAATCATTTCTTTATCTTCGTTTACTTAAATCACCTAAAATGAATAGAAGAACTTTAGTAAGTTTCGACTGGGCATTAAAACGCCTCCTTCGTAATAAGGCCAATTTCAACATCTTAAGCGGGTTCCTTTCAGAATTACTCTTTGACGATATATGTGTCGAAGAGATATTGGAGTCCGAAGGCAATCAAGATTCTGACCGGGATAAATTCAACAGGCTTGACCTTCTGTGCCCAAACCAACGTAATGAATTTATTATCATCGAAGTTCAATATCACGATGAGTCAGACTACTTCCATCGTTGTCTGTATGGCACCTCCAAGGTCATCACGGAATACATCAACAAAGGAGAACCATATCATCAGGTCAAAAAAGTATATTCGGTTAATATTCTGTATTTCGACCTGGGACACGGCGACGATTATATTTATGTCGGAAAAACCAAATTCACCGGATTACATAACAAGTCCAACCTAACTTTATCGCCCACCCAACAAAAAAAATTTGACAAATCAGAGCCATTTGAAATTTTTCCAGAATATATATTGTTGAAAATAAATAACATTTGATAATGTCTCCAGAAATACGCTTGATGAATGGATTTATTTCTTAAAAAACTCTGAACTTCCGCATAAGTTTCATGCTAAAGGCTTATCAGAAGTATCAGAAACACTGAAATACGACAAAATGGATAAAGTTTCAAAACAACAATATGACCAATATCTCAAAAATATGAGAATCTCTCAGGATGCTTTGGATACCGCTTTGGAGAAAGGTTTAATCAAAGGTCGCCTGCAGGAAAAAATCGATATTGTGCTGAATTGCCTTTCTAATGGCATAGACATTCACCTGATAGCTAATATAACCAACCTTTCTGAAGAGGAAGTCGAAAAAATAATCAGGGAGCATAAGGACCAAATTTAATTTCCTCCTATCTTGTATGAATTTTACTCTAAAAAAGTATTTAAGCTTATAAGCCACCCTTTAAGTAAATCTTTATTCATGCCGGAGAGGGTCATGCCTTAGCAGGATTATATCGACTCTCCTCCGATACCTGACAGGAAGATTTATTTATTCGCCGGAAATCAGGATAGAGCCATTAGAGTTGCCAATTATTTATTCCATTTTTAGCACAGACAAAGCAAAAGGAATCAACCCGTATAATAGGCTTATTGTCACCCTCATCAAAAGCCCATTTCATCCTATAACCGGATACATGGACTGCGTCCATGTTATACTCCGGAAAATGGGGTGCAGTTACTGGGTTAGTTACCATCCACCCAAAGTCCCTGGACATAGATTTTTTTTTAAATATGCGCATTTTGCGTTATCTTGTATCATATTTCCACTGTTATGAAGTCGTTCCATATGATTTTTATTGGCCTGTACTGCCTGGCCGCACTTTATTTTACCTATTTGTCATTTACAACAATGTTTGTTTATTTTTCCAATAAATCAATGGGATTCCAGGAGTCTTTTCTGGAACCGGGCAAGAATCTTATTTTAGCACTTTTATTCATCTTTTTTACTGCTGCTTCATGGTTTTTGCTGAAGAGTCCCAATTATCATAAATTAGGGATGATTGTATTTTATATTCCAATTGTAATAATTGGTTTATATATCTTGTGGGCTGTCATCATGCTGATAGGATCAGGAGGTAAATGGAATTGATTTGGCATATTGGGCCTCTTTTTTTTGTACTAAAGGCATATTGTTGAAGTTATTGATGATATAGCATAAAATTTCATTTCTCCGAAAATTGCTCTTATTTTTGGCGCCAAAATTTTGAAATGGAGTTGAATTATGTTTCTGCAGCTGAAGCCTTATCCCTGATTAAAAGCAATAGCCGTGTATTTCTGCATGGCAGCGCATGTACTCCTGTTTATCTATTGGAAGAGTTGGCCAAAAATGCCGGTAACTATAAGAATGTAGAACTGGTTTTCATTTCCCTTCAAGGTCCTGAGATGGAGATTGCCAAGCCGGAATATGCAGATTCATTCCATGTCAACAGTCTTTTTGTCAGTGCTCCGGTACGTGGGGCTGTCAATAGCGGTTTTGCTGACTTTGTTCCTGTCTTCCTGAGTGATATTCCGGATTTGTTTAATGATGGAATCTTCCCGATTGATGTTGCCATCATACATGTGACACCACCGGATGATCATGGATATTGCTCCATGGGAGTATCTGTCGATATAGCACGTGCTGCGGTCAATAATGCAAAAAAAATCATTGCTCTGGTCAATCCGCGAATGCCCAGGACAATGGGTGACGGGATGATCCATTATAAGCATATCGATAAGATGGTCTTTCATCCTTCTGAACTACCTGAGGTAGATTATAGTTCCAAGGTGACAGAAATCGACCGTATGATAGGCAGGAATATCGCTGAGATGGTGGAGGATGGATCCACACTTCAGTTGGGAATTGGTACTATCCCGGACTCCGTTCTGACCTACCTTGGCAACCATAAAGATCTTGGTGTACATACAGAGATGCTTAGTGACGGTATCATCGATCTCTTCCTCAATAACGTCATCAATAACCGCAAGAAGCGAATTCACCCAAATCGTATGGTGACAAGCTTTGCCCTAGGAACACGACGCCTCTATGACTTTGTGGATAATAACGCCGGATTAGCTTTTCTCGATATCGATTATGTCAATAATCCTTCTGTCATTGCAAAAAATGACAAGGTGGTTGCCATCAACTCATGCATTGAGATAGATCTTACCGGCCAGGTTTGCTCCGATAGCATCGGCACTTACCAATATAGTGGGATCGGAGGACAAATGGACTTCATCCGCGGCGCAGCTCTCAGTAAAGGCGGTAAACCAATCATTGCCATCAACAGCCGAACCAGGAAAGGACAGCCACGTATAGTCCCGACACTCAAACCCGGTGCAGGTGTGGTAACTTCCCGCGGGCATGTAAGATATGTGGTAACTGAGTACGGAGTCGTCAACCTTTTCGGCCTCAATATGCGCCAACGTGCGAAAGCATTGATAGAAATCGCACACCCGGATGATCGGGAAATGTTGCATCAGAGCGCTTATGAACGTTTCAAGATTTTTCTTTAAGTAAGGAATCTACTCTTAAGTGCCAATTTTTCCCTGTTCTGCCGGCCTATTACGATTAATTTTCGTCAAATTGATTTTACAACCGATGTCAAGAAGTTGATTTCTATTTTTTCATCTTCTATTTGACGGTATTTAGCACTACCGGGAGCATGATATTTAATGGATATAGTTGCCAGGCCTTTGTTTAAATTTATTCTCATCTGTCGATTTTGGAAATCAATGGATTGATTATCCGGCCACCGGGAAGATCGATTGGGCTGACTACCCGATCGAATTACTGTGGTTATAAGGAAAAATGTCCTCAAAACAATAAGGGAAACATTAATGGCTATAAAGTATACTGGATGATATTGACTGGCCTGATCATTTGTTGGCGACAATAAACCGGTTCGATTAGCCTTTTGGGTATCGAAATTTTAAAGATAGGTGGGGACTAAACTATCATGGATTTAACCCTGCATTGTAAATAAAGGATTATTCTATTTAATCTTTTATTGTAATTAATACAGTATGAATGAATTGAAGATGAGTAGATTAGTTAATTGTTCCTGAAATATTCTGCACAACAATATAAAATGTGTTGCCTTCCCGGTTATTGAATGTCGTAAACCAGAAATCAGATAACTCATTACTTGGGATGAATATTTTCGTATTTCAATCTAATTCCTCCAATACTTTACTCAATACCATCGCCTGATTGTGAATCTCATCCTTAGCCGAATAGAGTAGGGTGAGGGTCTGTTTTTTCGAGATGGACTTTAGTCTTTGTAAGGTTTTAGTTACTGATGCAAGTTCATATCGATACTTTTGCTCAAATTCCGGAAATTTTTGCGGGATGTGACCAAACCATTTTCTCAATTCAGTCGAAGGCCCCAATTCTTTCAACCATTCATCGATATGGGCGCTTTCTTTGCTTACACCTCTCGGCCAGACACGATCGACCAGTACTCGATATCCATCAGTTGCTTCGTTTTTCGCATATATACGTTTGATTTGAATCATTGCTACCTCCTTTTAATACAATCATGTTGCATTTAAAAATTAAAACTTGTAATGAGGCAAATGGTTCATTGGACCGGGAGCATAAATTATCCTTTCTCCGGATTTTATTACTGTGTAATGAAATCCAGAGTTATGCCCATTTTCTCAGTTGGTTTAACAGTGCCTTCAGATCTTTAGGGAATGGTGCTTCGAAAATCATTTCTTTTTCGGTGGCCGGATGGACAAGTTTCAACCTGAAAGCGTGGAGGGTTGTCCTCGCAACCAGGGGCCTTTCGTCGGTGTCTATATTTTTTACTACCTTAAGGTTCTTGAGCTTGATATCTCGGATAAATATAGCTTCGTTAGTACCATAAAGTTTGTCGACCAGACACGGATGGCCTATGTACTTGAAATGTACCCGGATCTGATGCATCCGTCCGGTTAAGATACCTGCCTCCACTAAGCAACAGTTTTTAAATCTTTCTATGACCTTATAAGTTGTAAGTGATTTTTTTCCGGTAGGGCTGACTTTCATACGACCGGAATGGAGCGGGTCAGGCATCAACGCGGCTTCAATACTCCCTTCTTCAGGTTGAACGTTACCTGAGACAAAGGCCAGGTAGGTTTTTTCAATTTCTCTTTGCTGAAACATATTACTGAGTGCAGCATGTACTTCTGCGGTTTTAGCAAAGCACATGATGCCTGATGTTTCCCTGTCAATGCGGTGCACGGTGAATATTTTTCCATACTTTCGTGACAGTATGTCCTGCATGTTGGCTTTTGAGGGATCATGCCTGTCCGGAATAGACAATATACCCGATGGTTTGGAGACTATTATCAAATGGTCGTCTTCGAAAATGATGTCAGGACTCATTGTTTTCTATTATGATGTCTGAAAATTTCTTTTTTCCTTTGATAAAATATTGACTGATGATCAGGCCATCATACTTGCCGGTCAATGGTCTTACTGAATTCAATGGCTGAACGGTAATGAGCTTCCTTGCCTTCATATACCGACCTATATTTGCATAGAAATTAAAATGTGCCTTAAGAATGGCACTTACGAAGGAAAATTTGCCCTGTAGGAAAAAACGAATACCTGCGATACCATCCAAACAAAGTCGGGCGAATATCTTACTCCAGACTTTGTGCTGTTCATTCTTTAACAATACAAACAGACTGTTGCGGAAGTTAAGATAGGTCTTTCTCGGTGAGGATGCGTCCAATGTGCCACCTCCATAATGATAGACTTTGGAGGCCGGTTCAACCATGATTTTATAACCTGCGTTTTTCATACGCCAGCACAAGTCGATCTCTTCCATATGAGCAAAAAAATATTCATCCAGTCCGCCTAATTTCTTATATAACTCCGTACGTGTTAGCATAGCTGCACCGGTGGCCCAGAATATTTCTGCTCTGTCATCATATTGCTTCCCGTCAGACTCGATGTCTCCGAAGATCCGACCTCTGCAAAACGGATATCCCAGTCTGTCCATCCAACCCCCTGATGCCCCGGCATAGTCAAATAACGCAGGCTCTCTGTCATTTAACATCTTGGGTTGTATCGCGCCTATGGAAGGGTCCTCTTCTATCAGGCTTAGTAAAGGGATGAGCCAATCTTCAGTGACCCGTACATCAGAATTCAATAAGAGTACATAAGGATGGGAAATAGAAGCTATTGCCCGGTTGTATCCACCTGTAAATCCATAGTTTTGGTCCAGCATTATGATCTTTATGTCCTTTTCCAAAGTCTTAAGGTAATCTAAAGAATCATCAGTGGAACAATTGTCGGCCAAGACAATATCTGCCTGGGGCGAATATTTGATTAGATCAGGCATGTATTTTCTGAGGTGGACTGCACCATTGTAGTTTAATACTACAACAGCCAGATTCTTACTGGATGGAGTGATTCCTGTTATCAACCGTCTTCCGGCTTCCTTATCCTCTTCCATCTGTGCTTTTAGCGCATCCAGGCCATCAATTTTTCTATCTTCCCGTATAAAATCGATCAACTTCAATGTTACTTGTGAGCCGTAAATATCAGAATCGAAATCATAGATATAGACCTCTACGGCACGGAGCAAATCGCTGTTGATGGATGGTCGATGGCCGATATATGCCAGTCCGTGATGTATCTTATCTTCGATAATGACCTTTGTTAGATAGATACCATCTTTAGGAAGTGCCTTATGCTGCTCAGTGATTTCAAGGTTGGCTGTAGGAAAACCTAGTGTTCTCCCAATTTTGTCGCCATGAGTGACTTTGCCCGTTATGGTATACTCGTAACCTAAGTCACTGTTTACTTTTTCAATATTACCACTGGCAAGGGCTCTCCTGATTGAAGACGAACTGACTGCGATGCGGTCGATCAGCAGGGGGTCTATTTCCACAATTCGAATTCCGAGAGGGCTCAGTTCCTTTTCCATCAGCTCGAAATCGCCTTTTCTGCCCGCTCCGTAACGATGATCGTAACCGACCACAATGGTGCGGGGATTGACATGATGTACCAGAAAGTCATGGAGATATGCCTTTGCCGATTGTTTGGAGAACGCAGTATCAAATGGAACAACAAAAAGATAATCAACCCCACAATCAGCAATGAGTTTGATTTTTTCATCCAAACTTGTGAGGAGGCCGAAGTTTTCGGGGTTTATCTCCAGGATAAGTCTTGGGTGGGGATCAAAGGTTACAACTACGGAAGGGCCGCCGGCATATTTTGCAAGTGATATTACCTGATCAATCAAGGTCATGTGCCCGAGATGCACCCCATCGAAAGAACCGATGGTAACAACGGCATTTTCCAGCCGGGGAAATGATTCAAGATTGTAGTAAACCTCCATAAAATTAGCTGCAAATGTACAAAGCCGGTAGTGTAAAATGAATTATCTTTAAATATTTGTTGAAAAACCTCATTTTGGTGAAGCCTGTATTATTTACCTTTTTTTTATTGTTTAGGTGAATTCAATGAAAGCATCACTCACCGGAAATGTCAGGAAATACATGCCCACGGTATTGTTCAAATTTCCATATATTAAGACGTAAATATCTTTTATATATTTGAGCTCAGAAACTATTGGTAAAATTTGCCGGGTGGATACAACCTTTTAATAACCTTAATGTTAAAAAGCCATGAATATTGACATTAGCGAAATAAAACAACTACTGACTACCATTCGAGACCCCAGGACCGGTACCAATATCGTACAGGCTGGTATCGTCAAAGATGTATTGCTCCAGGGAAATGACCTTGCTATTCAGATCTATTCCAGTAATATGGACAGTACTGACAAAGGGAATCTCACACAGGCTATCGTTTTCAGTATACAGGCTACTTACCCCGAACTCGAAGTTAATATCCAGATGGTCAATCGCGCCCCTGATATTCAGGACAGACCTTCACCACTGCCACAGGTCAAAAATATCATAGCAGTAGGTTCCGGTAAAGGAGGGGTAGGCAAGTCTACCATTTCTGTCGGCCTGGCATTTGCTCTGAATAGACTGGGCTACAAGGTTGGCCTTTTAGATGCAGATATCTACGGACCATCTATCCCAACCATGTTGGGTTTGAAAGGGAAACGTCCTCCTATTACCAACGTATATGGCAAAACCAAACTCATGCCTATCGATGTTAATGGCGTCCAGACTATGTCGATTGGCAATATCATCGAGCCGGATCAAGCCGTAGTCCTGCGCGGGCCAAGACTGACCGGAATCATCAAACAGTTTATCGAGGATACCGTTTGGGAAGAACTGGACTTTATGATCATCGATCTGCCTCCGGGTACCGGTGATATCCAATTGACCCTTGTACAGACCGTGCCATTATCCGGTGCTGTTATCGTGACTACGCCCCAGGAAGTGGCATTTGCCGATGCACTCAGAGCAATGAATATGTTCCGTATGGACCAGATCAATGTCCCCATCATCGGTGTCATAGAAAATATGGCTTGGTTTACACCCAGAGAATTGCCGGATAATAAGTATTTTATCTTTGGTGAGGGAGGAGGTGAGAGGCTTGCTAAATTAAGCCATTCATCCATTTTGGGTCAAGTTCCGCTTATCATGGGACTGCGGGAATCCGGCGATCAGGGAACTGCCTATAAAACCGATAAAGAAGGTCATAATTCGAAGATCTTTGAGGAAGTCGGAAAAAACCTTATCTTGCAGCTCAATAAGGTACTTGCATTGCAAGGCAGGGCAAAAATAGTCGAAATCAAATCCTGATAGGAATGAATGAACTTTTGGAACGAATTGAATCTGCACTGGATGAGGTAAGACCACATCTCAGAGTAGATGGTGGAGATATAGAAGTGCTTGAAATAACACCTGATAATAGATTGATTGTTAGATGGTTAGGCAATTGTGGTACATGCACAATGTCAGCCATGACCTTAAAAGGTGGGGTGGAACAGGTCCTTAAAACCCGGGTTCCCGAGATCATAAGTATAGAAGTAGAAGGCGCGCTCTGATTCAAGAATAAAAATGTGATGTGAACCAACGGCAATTAACCGAACTCATACGAAGCAAAGGGAGTTTTCTTTGTGTTGGATTGGATCCGGATATGTCCAGAATACCCGCACCTTATTCAGATGCAGATGATTCTTTATTTGAGTTTAACAAAATGGTCATTGATGCTACAAGAGACCATTGCGTGGCCTACAAGCCTAACACAGCTTTTTTCGAGGCTCATGGGGCTTCAGGTTGGTTAAGTCTTGAAAAGACAATTCGGTATATTGGCAGTTCACACTTTGTAATTGCCGATGCAAAGCGTGGCGACATAGGCAATACTGCAAATATGTATGCAGAGGCGTTTTTCAAGGAGTTGGATGTTGACGCAATCACACTTTCGCCTTACATGGGCCACGATTCTGTGAGTCCTTACCTGAAGTATCCGGACAAGTGGGCCATTATTCTAGTCAAGACATCCAATACCGGTAGCAGTGACTTTCAGACGTTAGTCACTGAGAATGACTCACCACTTTATATCGATGTACTGAGGAAATGCCTTGCATGGGGCGATATCGACAATACGATGTTTGTCGTTGGAGCGAACAATCTGTCAGAACTGAAAGGGATCAGGGAGATTGCACCTGACCATTTTTTTCTGGTCCCCGGATTTGGCGCACAAGGCGGGCAGTTAAAAGACATCCAGCCGTATCTTTCTTCAGATACAGTGGGCATTTTGGCCAATTACAGCCGTCAGGTAATTTATGCCGGAGATTTTGCACAAATCAATGAAGCCGCAGCCGCCATCCATAGACAAATGAGAGAGATGCTCAAGACTCTTTGAAAGCAGCAACCCCGTAATACATTAATTTAATAGGAATCTTTAGGATATTGAAGAATTCTTCTACTATGCAAGAATTGGTCTGGAAATACAAGAAACCTTTTCGTTTTCCTGGTGTATCGTTGAGCCAAGAAATTTTAAGAGATCATGACACATGTTATTGGGTGTTGTGTATCTTTTATCTGTATTAATATGGGCTAATTTATTTTAGATGAGGAGGACTTCTACGGTTTTATTTTCTTCCAATTGTGGATTAAAGGCTGTTATCATTGAATTTGCCCTCTGTTTTAACACCTATTTTCTTACATTTATTTTTAATAATTAAACCTTTTAGAGAAATCCGCATCAAATGGTTGTGCGTCTGAAGAAAAAGTGACAATCAAAAAGCGAGATTGAGTTGATAAATCTATTAGAGAATACAATGACTGATGAGCAGCTGGTAGAAATGCTACTTGATAAGGCCCGGCAGGAACAAGGGTTTCGGATGCTGATGCATCAATATAGAGAGCGACTGTACAGTGTCATTCGTAAGATAGTGTTGACTCATGAAAATGCCGATGATGTATTTCAGAATACGATGATCAAGATATTCACCCATATCGGCCAGTTTGGAAATAAATCGTCACTTTTTACATGGATGTACCGGATTGCGACTAATGAGGCATTGTCGTTTTTAAGAAGGCAGAAAAAGGTGGGTGCTGATGGAGAGGTTAAGCCGGAGTTGACCGAAATGTGGTTACAGGCAGATCCGTTTTTCGATGGTGATGAACTTCAGATTGAATTGATGAAGGCAGTCGCATTATTGCCGAGTAAGCAGAAAGAGGTTTTCAACCTGAGATACTTTGATGAGATGAAATACAGCGATTTAAGTGAATTGTTGGGAGTAAGTGAAGGTGCTTTGAAAGCTACTTATTACCATGCAACTAAAAAAATAGAGGCTTATTTTAGCCAACTAAATAAATGAGAATATGGAAAAAGATATAAAAAATTTGAGAAAGGATAACTTCAGGATACCTGATGGGTATTTTGATGAGGTGCAGATGAAGATATCTGCACGTCTTGAACAAGGTAACGGCAGGATATTGCCCTTAGAGTCCGGGAAGGGTTTAAGTCCGGGAATAGTAAAGATTCGGAAGTTGGTTTTTATTATGGGGGTAGCAGCTGCTTGCCTGGCCGGGTTTATAATTTTCAAACCACAGAGTGTCCCGGCACATGAAATCAATTTGAATGGTATCTCCAATGAAGATATTGCTACATATTTAAAGGAAAATGTGATGGACATCGATCTGGAGATGATTGCAAACACCGATCCAACCTTGACAGCTACATCAAACAATCCGGACAATCTTTCCGATGAAGAATACGATCTTCTGATAGATGAAATTTCACTCGACGATATTATTGACTAAATTTCTTAACTTTTAAATTTTATTAAATTGAAAACCAAACTATCATTTTTTGTGATTTGCATTTTATTTACCTCTTTTTCTGTTTATGCACAGAAAGGTAAAGGAATGGAAAGGATACAGGCACAGAGAGTTGCCTATATCACCAACGAGTTATCATTGACTCCGGCTGAATCAGAAAAATTCTGGCCGGTTTATAAGGAATACAAGCAAAAAGTACATCAATTGAATCAGAGCCAAAGACCTTCCAAGCCGATAGAACAAATGAGTGATGCTGAAAAGACAAGTTTTATCAACACTATGCTGGATAATGAAATTAAAGCAGCCGAAATCAAGCGGGATTACTACGTAAGTTTTCAAAAAATTCTTCCTGTAGCTAAAGTTGCGAAACTGGAAATGGCAGAACGTTCCTTTAAGAAAGAATTGATTGGCAAGATGGCAGGAGAAAATCGAAGAAGATAATTCTTATTTTATTGAAATGCAATGAATAATGGAGCATAGGGTCGGGAGATCTTGTGCTCCGTTTTTTTGTTGCAACCGACCGTTTGTCATTTCAAGCCGCAATCGGTATCACCGTTACAACTCATCCATAGGATTTATAAATTTTATGGTTGTCCATCCGGATCACAAGTCGTTGTGAAATTAAAATTACGGAGTGGACTCTTCTCTTCAGTTTTTGAATAAGAAATTTTCCAATTTCACTCTACTGACTATTTCCCTTTCCCCTGAAAAAGTACCAGCAAGGTATAGAACATGATTTTAAAATCCAGGGCCAGAGACATATTCTCAATGTATAGAATGTCGAATTTGAGTCTTTGGATCATCTGTTCCACATTGGATGCGTAGCCGTATTTGACCTGTCCCCAGGAAGTGATACCCGGTCTGACTTTTAGCAGATGCTTATAGTGAGGTGCCCTTTCCATAATCTTTTCAATATAAAAACGCCTTTCAGGTCGTGGGCCGACGATGGACATTTCGCCCTTGAGGACATTGAAGAACTGTGGAAGCTCATCAAGACGCCATTTTCGCATGACAGCTCCCCATGGTGTGCATCGGGCGTCATTTTCATTACTGAGTTGGGGGCCGTCTTCTTCGGCATTGGTGTACATCGACCTGAATTTATAGATAGAAAAAGGACGATGGTTTAGACCTATCCTTTCCTGTAAGAATATTGCCGGGCCCGGACTGCTCATTTTTACCCGAATATATATATACAAATACATAGGACTGAGCAGTACAATGACAATGATGCTGATGACGATGTCCAGGCCCCGTTTGACAAGTACCTGCCACTTAGGCATCATAACCTGCTCTATTTCTATCAGAACCGCGCCATATACATGGTTCATTTTTACAGTGCCTAACATTATGTCGTACATGCTAGGGATGACCTTAATCAGGATATTAGAACTGAAATCGAACAGAACGTTGAGGATATCTCGCAGCTTGTCATGTTCCTGAGTTTCAATAGCTATGATGACTTCCTCTACCTTATGCTGCACGATGATGGCTGCCAATTGATCCAACTTGCCCAGTAATGGCAGGTGGCCTTCTAACAGATTCCTGGAGGAGCCATTACTGTCAATAAAACCTATGAACTTATAACCTAATCCTTTTTGTCTGCTTTTAATTTCGGTATATAGTTCCAGCGCGTTTTCATCCCCTCCAATGATGATGGTATTGAAGGTAACGGACCCTGCTTTGAGTCTTCTGCTGGCACGGGTAAGCAGAATCATTCTACTCAGCGCCGTCAGGAAAAAATGCCAAAGGAAAAAATGGAACCACAAGGAAATCGTATTCCCCATGAAAACATCTCTGATCAGCAAAACCACAAGAAGACAACCAAGCAGGGAAATAAATATCGTACGTGTAAGAGTTGCCAGTCTTGATTGCCGGTAAAGATCGGTATAGAAGTCAAAAATGGTGTATAGCAGGATGAAACCCACAACAATCAAGCCTGCAGTGCCCCAAGCTTGCAATGTTGGATTTTCCAGTAAAACAAAGTTACGGTTGATCACAAATTTGTACGAGAAAATAGCCCAGGCAGTGAATGCCATCAAGGCATCGCAAATGCCATAAACCAATAAGTCCCGTTTTCTCGTATTGTTCATAACCGATTAATAATGAACTAGTTTAATGTTGTCTAAGTATAAATTCCCTCCACCTTGCGTGCCACCGGCGTGATTGATGGTAAATACCGGCCTGTACCCACCCGTACTCTTGGATGCCAGGGCGAGATCGGTAAAATTGACATACATTTTCTTCCATGTTGGTGTGGCATAAGCACCGGCAGCATATTCAGTAAAGTGTCCGGAACCGGTATTGGCTTGCAATCCGATCAGAAAGGTGAAATCACTTTTATATTCGAATTCCAGAAAAAGATCACGTCCATTAGATTCGAAATCAGTATAAAAATCCTGGGTTGTGACCGAGTTGATCTTATTGGTAGCATCTACATTCAAGGCAAGACTAAAGCTACCTTCTGCTACAGTTTGTGTTTGAGTCGTTGACGATGTCGCTATGTTGTCATCAAGATCAACCGAAAACCGGTTGCTGTTCTCAAAATCTTCGATGAAGCTAAACAATGCAGTAGGCTTATATTTGAATTCCGGAATTAAATGGATGGTATCGGCACATGCGCACAATGACACAGTTGTTTTATATGGCTCCAGGAAGGAATATATTTGAGCTTCATCCCTTTGACCATTCACTCTGATCCCCGGCTGAACCGTGATTTCCTGTATCCCGTTGCCAATAACAGGTACGGTACGATCCGGTGATGCCACAGCGATTGTTTGGCCATTAATAATCAACCAGTAATCTTCTATATTTTGGTGATTACTTCCTGCATTTTGTTGAAAAATGATATTTGCCTGGCCAAAACTAAGATAGGTTGGTACTGAACTTTCTTCCTTACTGCATCCCGCCAGGGTAGTGAGGAGTATCGTGGTTAGCAAATATGTTCCTGTAATATGAAATCTCATCTCAAATGAATGCGCAAAAGTATAAAATAAAATGTCATATTCCGGACTAAAATTTATCATTCCATCTTTGTGCTAATTTTTCTTGTATATTGTAACTAATATTATTATTTGTAACTTTGCAGCCGATTTTTGAAACCTTGTTTCTTTCCAATTGTATTATATGGCTAAAGTCATTTGACAATGAGGTTAAGAATGAGTGGGAAACAATCAAAAAATGAAAATTTGTAAAAAGATATTAAATGAATTTTTATCTTAATATGTTCAGCAGGAAGACCTTTCTTTTGGGGCTGATGGTTTTAACTTTTGCTGCCTGCAAGAGAGACAGCAATACGGATGAAGTGAATACCGATGTGGTGGAATTACAAGGGGTGAAAACATCAACTCCGGATACTTCCTTTGGTTTTTCCAAAAAACTTGCCACTGAAAATCTGCATATTTCCATTAAGACTAAGGATTTTGAAGGGGGCAAGATGATCAATCTTATCATCAGTCAGAGGGATGGAGGCAATATCAATAAAAAGATTAAGATCGATGGTGAGATCATCGATGCTTTTACAGCTGATTTGAATGGTGATGGTAAGGATGAGGTATATATCTTCAATCAGGGTGAAGGCAGTGGAAGTTATGGTAATCTCTATGGTTATCAAGCTGAAACATCCGGACTTGATTCCATTTCCATGGGTGATTTGCCGGCCCAATACCGGGATAAATATATGGGCCACGATAGTTTCGCCATTGATGGGAAGCAATTGCTAAGATTTATACCGCTTTATAATGAGATCGATCCTACTTGTTGTCCAACGGGAGGGAAAGCGACCATCAAATACAAGTTGGCAAATGTCAAAGGAAAACTTGTGCTCGTAGCAGAGCAAAAATGAAAGGACTGAGAATCCACAAACCCAAGCCTCTTTCCATTCCTTCAGTTGAGAAAGTTGTCCTGAACAACGGGCTGAAGCTATATTTTCTGGAAGGAGGGGCACAAGAGGTTGTTAAATTTGAATGGTGCTTTAAGGCAGGACGTTCTTCAGAAAAAAGCCGGTTGGCTTCAGTGTTATGCCATAGCCTGATCAAGGAAGGCTGTGAAGGTTATTCCGGATTTCAGATTGCCGAGCATTTCGATTACTTTGGTTCTTCACTCAATCACCAGGCAGGCTTTGATTATTGTTCATTTTCTTTCTATTGTCTGAATAGGTTTTTTGATCCATTGCTGGACATGTTTCTAAAAGTGATATCAAAACCTTCCTTTCCGGAGAATGAATTATCTCTACTTAAAAGTAAGCATATTAGCAGATTGCGCCAGGAGAGGGACGATGCAGACTTTTCTGCCTATAAGATACTGACTGAAAAGATTTTCGGTACCGAACATCCTTATGGGTACAACAGTACAGAGGAGTTGGTGCACCATATGCACACTGACTTGCTTAGACTACATTTTGAGTCGAATTATTTAACATCAGAAGACTTTGTGATGATTACCGGAAGGCTGATGCCCGGATCAAAGCAAGAACTTACTGACAGGTTGAGCTCAGTTAAGCTTCACTCGCCGCCGGAGAATAACACAAGGTTGGTTGAAAAAAGTGAGGCTGAAAAATATTTGGATAATTCTTTTTCAAAGAACCAATGTGCCTTTAAACTAGGACAGCGGACAATTAAAAGAGATCATGAGGACTTCCCTGCCTTTTACATTTTTAATCATTTGCTAGGAGGCTTCTTCAATGCAAGACTCAGTCGGATAATTCGAGAACAAAAGGGGTTGACTTACAATATTTTGAGTACCCACGATACATATGTTCATGATGGAATTTTCTATATATCGGCCGAGTCATCATGGAAAAACTTGCCGGAATTGCGCAATGAGGTATATAGACAGCTGGATAATGTCCTTAAGAAACCACCTTCCAAGGCTGAATTGGAGCGTGTTCGGGCATTTCTCATCGGAGTTCTTATCACATCTTTTGATGGAGTATTTGCCACGGCTGATACATTCCGTTCGTGCCTGGTCGAGGAAGTTGACCTTATATCATTGCAACCATTGATGGATGCCATTGTAAAAATGTCGGCAGAGGAAGTTTTTGAACGCTCACATCGACATCTTGATCCGGCGAGGATGATCGAGGTTGTGACTGGTTGAATAATATGATAATCAAGGGAACCCGGTTAAACATAAATTTTCAAATTTTAATTTGGAGAATGATAGATTTTTTTCTTGATCACAAACTAAACTAATGGAAATGCTACAAGCAATTGCCAAACACGCATTTATTAAGGACCTTCCTTCAACCGAACTTGCCAATTAATAGCATCAATTGGGTCACAGGATTGATTGCACATCAGCTGATGAAAAGCTGCCAAACTGTTCTTTCTGAAATAAGTGAGATGCAATTTGTGATATATTCTAAATTTTCAAAGAATTGTAAACTTTCAAATAATTTTTCTATTTTCGGCTTTAAATAACATCCTGTTATCATGATAAATTTGATACTTTTTGGTCCTCCAGGTTCCGGCAAAGGGACACAGGCAGTGCGAATTGCGGAAAAATACAACCTTGTGCATATCTCCACCGGAGATTTATTCAGATATGAGTTGAACAACATGACAGAATTGGGCAAGTTGGCAAAGAGTTATATGGATAAAGGTCAGTTGGTCCCGGATGAAGTAACTGTTGATATGCTGAAAAGTAAGATGGACAGGCACCCGGATGCCAATGGCTTCATTTTTGACGGATTTCCGCGTACCCTGAATCAGGCTGATGCCCTTATGTCATTGTTTAAAGCGAGAAAAACATCTTTGACCGCTATGCTTGCTTTGGAAGTTGATGAGGATGAGATAGTTCGGAGGATAAAGATGCGTGGGGAGACATCGGGTCGCGCAGATGACAACGATGAGGACATTATCAGAAACCGGTTCGCTGTTTATAAAAATGAAACTCAACCGGTGTTTAATTATTTCAAGAATCTCGGACTGGCCACCTCCATCAATGGGATAGGTGACGTGGATAAGATTTACCATTTGCTGGTGAACAGGATAGATCGGGCACTAAATAGGTTGTAATTATTGTTTCCGACATTGTTGGGCTTAATGGGGTGAATTTATATTTGATGCCCTAACTAGAATTTAGGAAGACAAATTTGAAAAAGTTTTATCAACATTGGATAATAAAGCTTTCCCAACAAACATTTTAAGGATACACCAAGTTTATAGTAATTAATGGATGCATTATGTTGAATGTAGGATAGTGCATTCGTTGTCCTGGCCAGTTTCATTCAGCAACTTTTTCTATAGTGGTTTTATCATCATCCGACAGATAATTTCAGTGACAAGTGGCTCCGACCCGGTCTTTGACTTGCAATATTTCCACCTTATGCCTTTGGCATTTCTATGACGTCAATCCGAGAGTTTTGCTTATTTTGTGCTTTTTTTTAAGGATAGATGGTACAGGAAAGTACATTTTGTGTTGTTACGCCCGTCTTCAATGACTGGGATTGCTTTGAACGACTGTATGTTGAGTTGAAAGCAATGTTTGCCGAACAAGGCCATAGGTTTATGGTATTGGCTGTCAATGATGGCAGCACACTGCCTTTCCCTGAGCATTTCAAGGTAATACAAAACATAGACATTGAGGATAGAGTCTCCTGGTGTGAAGAATGCATTTTAGTTCTTGATCTTCAACGGAATCTTGGTCACCAGAAGGCCATCGCTATTGGCATCTCCTTCGTTGAAAGACATATTACTCCGGATTACTGTATTGTAATGGATTCAGATGGAGAAGACAGACCTTCAGACATTCCACATCTTATTAAAGCGGATCACGATGGGTCGAAGATTATATTTGCACGCAGGAGAAGCAGGCAAGAAAGCCGTATGTTCAAATACATGTATCGCATTTACAAGATTGTATTCAAACTGATGAGCGGCTATGTGATTTCCTTTGGCAATTTCGTCCTGATTCCCAGGAAGCAACTTTCCCGACTAGTATATATTTCTGAAATTTGGAATCATTTTCCGGGTGGCATTATGCGTTCAAAGTTACCTTATATCAGTGTGCCGATTGATCGGGGACGTCGGTATAAAGGCAGGTCAAAGATGGGTATGGTTGCCCTGGTACAACATGGCATCAGCAGTATCACAGTCAATATTGACATCGTTTCTGTCAGATTGCTTTTATTTTCAGTCGGGTTGATGCTGATTACATTCCTGTTATTTTGTAGCCTGATTGTGGTCAAGTTCTTTACCAATTTTGCCATTCCGGGTTGGACGTCCCTGATTGCTATCAGCCTTCTTATGATCATGCTGCAATCCTTTTTCTTTTCACTTTTGCTGACTTTTGTGGTGTTAAATGCCAGAGTACAAAAAAATTTCATTCCCGCTATCCACCATATGGATTATGTTCGTTCCCTTAAACAATATACTTTCTGATGGCTAATATCGATTATATAGGCGACGAGCTGGAATTGTTCAAACACGCAGTCAACTGGAAAGATTACTATGGAAAGGAGATTAAACCTTACATCTCCGGTGAAGTATGTGAGGTCGGAGCAGGCATAGGTGGTACCACGAATGCCCTGTTAAATCGTTCCGTTTCTTCCTGGCTTGCTGTCGAACCGGATGGGAATCTGGCAGAGCATATCGGGGCGGAGGTCCTGGGTAATCCATTCGCCTCCAAGGTGGATGTCCTGCACGGTACATTGGATGATATCGGTGAAGAACGTCAGTTTGACACCATTATCTATATTGATGTGATGGAGCATATAGAGGGAGATCAGGCAGAATTCGATAAGGCGATCGGAAGACTGAGGAAAGGGGGAAATCTGATTATCCTGGTACCGGCCTTTAATTTTCTTTATAATGATTTCGATAGACGAATCGGTCATTTTAGGAGGTACAACAAAGGAATGTTGAAAAGATTGGCTGAGGGAAGACCACTGACACGACTGAAACTGAGTTATTACGATAGCTTAGGATTTTTCGCCTCTGTAATGAATAAGTTGATACTGAAAAAGCCAATTCCTTCTGCCGGAAATATTAAAATGTGGGATAATTTTATGATTCCATTGTCAAAACTCATAGATCCGCTTATTTTGCGGTCATTTGGAAAATCTTTGATAGCAGTATGGCAGAAAGAGTGAGTTTAATTAAAAAAATGTTTTAAGTATAAGAATTATGAATACAACAAGCAGTGCTGAAGCTAAATGGCAATACAAGGACGGTCTTTTTAAGAAAATTTTCTTCGGAGTATCCTTGTTTTTGCTAATCATCATGCCGATTCTGAGTTTTGATTTTGGAATTACCGGAGATGAACTCGTCCATAAGCAAAACGGGGAGAATGTGTTGAAATATCTTCAAACCGGTGGGGCGGATACGACATACCGATCCTACAAAAACCTCTACCTGTATGGTGGATTATTTGATGCAAGTGCGGCGATGATTTACGAGCGTATGCCGAATTCTGATCCTTATAATGTGCGTCATGTCCTCAACTCCTTATTCGGTGCATCACTAATTATCTTTACCGGTCTTTTGGCACGGCATTTGTCCCGAAGCTGGTTTGTAGCTTTGATAGCCTTATTATTGACCGTGCTCTCACCACGACTATTTGGCGACAGCATGAACAACCCTAAGGATATCCCATTTGCGATGGCGTACGTCATGTCGGTATTAGGTATTTTAAGGTTCAACTCTTTATTGCCTAAATGGGATTGGCGTTCGGCAATATTTTTGGGAGTTTCTATGTCGATAGCCCTCAATATTAGGGTAGGAGGCTTACTGTTACTAGTGTATTTTGGTCTTTATACAATTGTAAATGTATATCTGAAACGTAAAGAATTTGACAGCGCCAAAGTAAATGGCCTGGCAACTATAGGTAAGGCAGCCATCTTAGGTATCTGTTCCTATTTCGTTGGATTGATATTCTTTCCTTATTCCCATGCTGCACCTATCACCAATACATTGGAGGCTCTGAAGATCATGTCCAATTTTGATTATGCCATTAGGATGCTATTTGAAGGCCATGCTTTATGGTCCGATGAGATTCCCTGGTATTATATCCCTAAATGGCTAGGTATGGCAATTCCGCTTTCTGTCATTATCGGGTTGATAATGTTTTTGGTCAGGATACGTTCCATCTTTAAGAGACTGGACTGGTTGCCGCTGGCTTTCATCCTTTTCGTCGGAATATTTCCTGTGGTCTATGCAGTTGCAAAACACAGTTCCTTGTACGACGGAATCAGGCATTTTCTCTTTCTGATGCCAATGATCAATGTGATGGCAGCATTGGGTTGGGCCAATGTGATGTTTGCCTTTTGGGCTAAAAAATTTAAATGGGCGGTGCCGGCTGTTCTGGGCCTCCTGTTAGTACTTCCACTTAGATTTATGATTGCCAATCACCCCAATGAATATATTTATTTCAATGAATTATCCGGTGGTATCAAGAAAGCCTATGGCAACTACGAAACCGATTATTGGATGAACAGTATGAAAGAACTCTCTAAGTGGTTGATCTCACATGATGAAAGGATCAGGAAAGGCGAGGCGGTCATTGTATGCACCAATAGTATAGATCCCGTCAAGCATTATTTTGAGCGCTGGGCGCCGAATGTCAAGGTAATCTATGCTGCTTTTAAGGATCGTTACAAACATAAAGCTGACTATTATCTATCAATCCCGCGGTTTATCGATAGTGATTTATTAAAGAACGGGAGTTGGCCCCCGAAAGAGGTGGTGCATTCTGTTACCGTAGATGGTGTCCCGGTTGGAGCATTGTCCAAATATGTTGATACATTTACTTATGCAGGCTTAAATGCGACCAAAATGCAAGATTACTTATTGGCAAATGAGTATTTCAAGAAGGCTTATGCCAATGACGACAAGAATAATGTTGCCATTGCTAATTTAGCCTTGAATTATGTCAATCAGGATTCACTGGCTGCGGCCTCCCAATGGGCTGATAGGGGTCTCGCATTATCGCCTGATAATGAAGATTTTCTACTGCCTAAAGGTATGATTCTGATGTACCAGGGAAAAGTAGCAGAAGCTTACGAATATTTTGATCGGGTCAAGAAAATGAACAAACGCAATGTTCTTGCCTATTACTACAGCGCTATAATTATGGAAAATCAGAAAAATTACTCCGCTGCTTTGGACAATCTGCAAAAAGTTCTGGAACAGGCACCCCAATTTAAGCAAGCTTATTTATTGGGAGCACAGATCATGCAAAATAGCGGAAATCCGGAAGCAGCTGCAAGGTATATGGAGGCAGCAAACAATTTGAAGTAAATTCTAATCAAAGGAAATGGATAAAAAACTTTTCATACTGAGAGAGAAGCAATCCAGGGCATTGAGTGGCGGTGGTTCACATCGGATTGACAGTCAGCATGCCAAGGGAAAGCTTACAGCACGTGAGAGAATACAACTGTTGCTCGATGAAGATTCTTTTGAGGAAATAGGACAGTTGGTTGAACACCGCTCACATGATTTTGGGTTGGAAAGAGAAATCTATCCGGGTGATGGCGTTGTGACAGGTTATGGAAGAATTGACGGACGATTGGTGTATGTATATTCTCAGGATTTTACGGTGTTTGGAGGTTCCCTTTCAGAGACGCATGCCGAGAAAATATGCAAGATTATGGACCTGGCTGTGAAGAACGGTGCTCCGATCATAGGACTCAATGATTCCGGAGGAGCCAGGATTCAGGAAGGGGTCAATTCATTGGGTGGATACGCCGATATCTTTTATCGTAATACACTTGCGAGTGGGGTAGTACCCCAACTTAGCGCCATTATGGGGCCTTGCGCAGGCGGAGCCGTATATAGCCCTGCCATTACGGACTTCATCATCATGGTTGAACAGACTTCCTATATGTTTGTCACTGGACCTAATGTTGTAAAGACTGTCACCAATGAAGATGTGACATCCGAGGAATTGGGAGGAGCTTCTGCTCATGCTACGAAGTCCGGTGTTACTCATTTGACGGCAGTGGATGATGTGGATTGTATCAATCAGTTGAAAAAATTATTGAGTTATATCCCGCAAAACAGCGTAGATCTCCCATTTGATTTACCCTATACCCCCGGAGATGAATGGAGGCCGAAGCTTAATGATCTGGTGCCTGTGGACAGCAACAAGCCCTATGATATGAAAGAAATCATAGGGGAGCTGGTGGACATCGGTAGTTTCTTTGAAATCCATGGCGAATTTGCAGAAAATATGGTAGTAGGTTTTGCACGGCTTGCAGGTAAATCTATTGGCATCGTGGCCAATCAGCCGATGAGCTTAGCGGGTGTGTTGGACGTAGATTGTTCAAAGAAAGCAGCTCGTTTTGTTCGGTTTTGTGATTGTTTCAACATACCGCTTTTAGTGTTGGTCGATGTACCGGGCTTTTTGCCGGGAACCGATCAGGAGTGGAATGCCATCATAACCAATGGTGCCAAACTATTGTATGCATTCTGTGATGCTTTGGTGCCAAGAATCACAGTCATCACGCGAAAGGCATATGGTGGGGCATATGACGTGATGAATTCCAAACATATCGGAGCAGATCTTAATTATGCCTGGCCTGGAGCAGAGATCGCCGTGATGGGTGCCAAAGGGGCCAGTGAAATTATATTTAAGCGTGAAATATCAGAGGCCGACAATCCGGCTGCTAAGGCCAAAGAGAAGGAAACTGAATATGCGGATAATTTTTCCAATCCTTATCGTGCAGCGGCCAGAGGGTTCATCGATGAGGTCATCGAACCATCGATCACACGTAAGAAGCTGATTTCCGGATTTGCTATGCTGGAAAACAAAACCGGACAGAGACCGAGGAGAAAGCACGGGAATATCCCATTGTAAGGTTGACTGGGATATTCATTTAGGACATTGTCTGATTCGAATTCCAGCCGGATAGGACGAAATCGTGTTCTATGCTTTTATATTATACCAAGGTGATCTATATAATAGTCCAAAATTATCAGGTATATTGCCGGGGTTACAATCGTTTAGGTCAATGGAATTGGTCTATTATGAATGTACCTTCGATATTGCTTCTTTGACAATTTTATTTGTCATTAGAATTCACAAGTGGCCTAATTATAGATTAATCACGTTTTCTGCTTTTGCTTCTTAGCTGCCGGAAAAAGTACGTTGTTGAGAATCAGCCTGTAGCCGGGACTATTAGGATGGAGGTGCAGGTCGGTCGGTGGATCGCCAACACGGTGTTCATAATCTTCCGGGTCGTGTCCACCATAAAATGTCCATTGTCCTTTTCCATATTCTCCGTGGATGTATTTTGCTTCACCGAGTGCTTTATTTTCACCCATGACAAGTACATTTGGCTTTACATATTTACGCATAAAGGCTGTTGTCTGTCCCATGAAACCTTTGACCGTCCTCGTATGATTCTGTGTGAGCATGGTTGGTACCGGATCGTATTTCGCCGAAAAGTCAAACAGGGTGAAATAATCATTCTCCCTTTCGATCATCCTGGTGCGCGGATCCGTATCGATACTGCTGAATTCGTATACCATAGGATCCTTGACCAGGGTGAAGTTCCTGAAGGCAAAACATCGATCAAAATCCAGTTTTGATTGTGCTGCCGGATCCTGTGCGTCTCCATCAAACATTTCGCTGCATATATCCGTATTGGCTGCAGACTGTGCGATGTCATATGAATCAGTAGCTGAACACATGGCAAACATGAATCCGCCACCCGCCACGAAGTCCTTGATGGCATCGGTTATGGCTAGTTTGAGTTTGGAAACCTTATTAAATCCAAGACTTTTAGCCAGAGCTTCCTGTCTGCGTTGGTTTTCCTGATACCACGAAGTGCCCCGATAATTGGCATAAAATTTTCCGTACTGTCCTGTAAAATCTTCATGATGCAGGTGCAACCAGTCGTATTTTGCCAATTTGCCCTCAATAATTTCCCGGTCATATACCTTGTCAAATGGAATTTCCGCATAAGTTAGAGCCAATGTAACTGCATCATCCCATGGGTTGATCTTTTCCCCTCTTTCATTTACTTCCGGAGTATAGACAGCTATTCTTGGAGCTTTTTCCATCTTAATAGCCTCCATGTTGGCTTCCGGGTCGTTGATCTCCTGAAGAATTTGATTGAATTCTCCACTACTTATCACACGATAGGAGATGCCACGCGTCTTACATTCCTTTTCTATACTTACACTGTTGGGCAAAATAAAACTGCCTCCTTCGTAATTTAAAAGCCACCATATCTCACCTCCCTGCGTCAACGTCCAGTAGGTAATACCATATGCTTTGAGGTGATCTTTTTGATCCGGATTCATCGGTATCAGGATGTAGGATGCATAAACTCCGGTACTTAAAGCAAAAAACAGCAGAAAGAAAATTGATCTTATATATGACATATTATGTTACTAAATTCTTTAAGACAAACATTCTTCATAACGCACAACTACTGCGCAATGTTTGGAGGGCTGCTTGAAAACTATTGTTAAATTTGATATTCCTTTGCCTGGATTGGTCTTTTTAGAGCATTCGGTGTGTCAGCATTCTATCATGCGTATTTAAAATTTTATAAAAGCCAAAAGTTAAAAGACAAGAAATGTAATCAATTTCAATAAGATATCTATTTTACAATCAGCGATTTAGTTTCAAACCGCTTTCGGTGGATCAAGAATCAATCTAAGTTTGATCTAAAGAATCATTTCATTAATGTAAGTCTGTACTAACCTAATAATTGATTGAATCCTTAATCATGAAAAATTGGAAATTTGCCCCTCTCCCATGATTCGTAATGACCGGTCAAGCCTGGATATGGTTTTTGGCCTCAAAAGAATATTATTTATCATTGAGCTTTAGTGAGAAAATAAATTCGACTCTTAAATTGTCGTACTGTTGTTTTCCCATGATTTTTTTTTATGAATATTAAATCCCGATCGGGTTCATTGTTTTAATTAAATGCCGTTGAATCATAATCCACAGTTCGAGACCTTTGTACTTCCAACTTATATTTTACTAACGCTTGTATTTATATAGTTTCTCGTAATATTCTGTTGCCATCCTGCCTGATTCAAATTCCGGAACAACTTCTTTCACTGCCCGGATAGCGAGTTTGTACCAGGATTTCGGGTTGTTATAATAAAGTGAAGCGATGTCCTTTTCTATGATATTCAACAGATTAATTAAGTCCTGGTCGTCTTGTTGTTGTTCAGTCAGGTTCTGATAATCGACCGGAGGAACAACAAAACCATTCTTGCCGTTTTCGACAAATTCCGGAATCCATCCGTCCCAAGTCGAAAGGTTGATACTAGCATTCATTGCTGCTGTCATGCCGCTGGTGCCGGAAGCCTCCATAGGTATCCTTGGATTGTTGAGCCAAACGTCACTTCCTTGTTTAAGCAATTTAGACAATCTCATTTCATAGCCTGTCATGATGGCGATGTTGGGATAATTGGCACTTAAACGGACCAGTTCATTAAACATTTCAATGGCCCCGTTATCCTTCGGATATGGTTTACCCGCCCAAATAACCTGGATAGGCCTTTGGGGGTTACAAAAAACCTGTTTGAATCGATCCAGGTCTTTGGTAATCAGATTGGCACGCTTATATCCCGCAAAACGCCTTGCCCATACGATAGTCAGGACATTTGGGTCAAACCATTTGCCTGTCTGATCGGCCAGATTGATGAAGAGACGATATTTCAGTTCTTTCTTTCTGGCTTCCAGGGCCGTCACGTTGTTTTCTGAAGCTGCTTTTTCGAGTTTGTAATCAGCCCAATACTTTTTGTTCTGGCTATTGGTGATGCTGGTGATTGGCGCGATGCCTTCATATCCGCCCCACATCCTTCGTGCTACATCTCCGTGGATGGCTGAAACGCCATTGGCTATCTTGGAAAGCCGGAGTGCCACTAAGGAATGGTCGAAAATATTGCCGGTTATACCTGTTATTTGCCTGATTTCAGCCACCGGAATAGACTGGAAAAAACTCATTTTTTCCAAATCAACAAAGTTGTGCTTTTCATTTCCAGCTTCAACCGGTGTATGGGTGGTGAATACCATTCTCTTACGAACTTCTTCAGCACTTTTGTATTTGTTATATAGATAAAAAGCAGCTGAAAGTCCATGTGCTTCATTCAAGTGATAGACCTCAGGCATGAAATTGATGATATCAATCAGTTTGGCACCTCCGACACCTAAGATGATACTTTGGGCGATCTTAGCTTCAGGGTTGTAATCGTAGAGGTGATTGGTGATTGTTTTGGATAAATAATCGTTTTCCGGTACATCTGTGGTCAGGAAAAACATAGGTACACTCTCAAAGCGTTCAGGTGGCAGATACCAAACAGCAACCCAGACAGGATGATCACTGACATCGACCTGGAAGCGAATGCCGGTATCTTCCAGAAAATTATAGGATTTCTGCTGCCAAAGTACAGCCATATTGTTATCCGAATTACGTACCTGATCATAATAACCGAACTTCCACAGAATCCCGATTCCAATCATGTTTTGTTTTAATTCGTAAGCGCTGCGCATATGTGATCCGGCCAGGAAACCCAAGCCGCCGCTAAACGTCTTCAGCGATTGGTCCAGTGCAAATTCCATGGAGAAATAGGCAACCCTGGTCGAAAATTGTTTAGCAGGAGAATACGGAACCTTAAAATTTGAAAACTTGTCGTTCATTGATTAAAATCATATAGTAAAGGGCAAAAATAGAATAAATAAATATATAACTAAAAATAATATCCTAAACGTTGAATATTGTATTTGGCCATACCATCGGCAAACCGGTAGATTAAGAATATACAGCAGGTCTTGAAAATTTAAAGCGAACAACCAAAAACATGGAATGAATCAGGTAATATTATTTAGCCACATATTTTGATGGGGAAAATCAGGAGAATTGTTCAGCAATAAGCTGAGACCTCTACCAGGTTATGTACAGGAATTGGTGTGTTGAACTTAATATTACAATCAGTTATTCAACTGTGATTGAGTTTCAGTTCTATTGTAAAATATAGATAATTAGGCATATATGTATAATTAATTTGTTTATATAATGGCTTTAAATGCTTTTTTTTAAACTGCTTTGAGATCCGGTTGTATTCGATTTAATTGATTCAATGTTTTGTCCGGCTTGTACTGAGAGGCGAATACTCAAGGGTTTAATCCTTGTTATAAAATTGGCATATATTGGTTCGAATATTTTCCTATAAAGTCGTACCTTTGCGGCCAATATTAAAAAATCAGAATATTTAATGGAAGTTACGGATAACAAATTGGCTTACAAAGTCAAAGATATTACCCTGGCAGACTGGGGGAGAAAAGAAATCCAACTGGCGGAGGCTGAAATGCCCGGTCTTATGTCACTCAGGGAGCAGTATGGTACCAAGAAACCCTTGAAAGGGGCGCGGATCGCGGGTTGTCTGCATATGACTATACAGACAGCTGTACTAATCGAGACACTCGTGGAGTTGGGTGCTGAGGTCAGCTGGAGTTCATGCAATATTTTCTCTACGCAGGATCATGCCGCTGCAGCAATTGCCGCTGCTGGTATTCCGGTCTTTGCCTGGAAAGGTATGAATGAGCAAGAATTTGACTGGTGTATCGAGCAAACCTTACACGCATTTTCTGGTGGTCAGCCGTTGAACATGATCCTGGATGATGGTGGTGACCTGACTAATATGGTATTGGACAGATATCCTGAATTGGTTCCGGGCATTCGCGGAATCAGTGAGGAAACCACTACCGGTGTGCACAGGCTTTATGAGCGGGTTGAGAATGGTACTCTGCCACTACCTGCTATCAATATCAATGATTCTGTCACGAAGTCCAAGTTTGACAACAAATATGGATGTAAAGAATCCCTTGTGGATGCTATACGTCGCGCAACTGACTTGATGATGGCCGGTAAGGTCGCTGTTGTCGCAGGGTATGGTGATGTAGGAAAGGGCTCTGCCGCGTCACTACGTGGTGCAGGCTGCCGCGTCATCGTTACTGAAATTGACCCGATATGTGCCCTGCAAGCTGCCATGGATGGTTATGCGGTCAAGACTATGGCTCATGCCATTCCGGAAGCCAACATCGTAGTGACTGCTACCGGTAACCTGAATATCGTTACTGCCGAGCACTTCAAGGCTATGAAGGACAAAACAGTTGTCTGCAATATCGGCCACTTCGATAATGAGATCGACATGGCATGGCTCAATGAGAATTACGGTAAGACCAAGGTTGAGATCAAGCCCCAGGTGGATAAGTATACCATCGATGGCAAGGATGTAATTGTTTTGGCTGAGGGTCGCCTGGTCAATCTGGGATGCGCAACAGGCCACCCTTCCTTTGTGATGTCCAATTCATTTACTAATCAAAGCCTTGCCCAGATGGAACTTTGGGCCAATAGCGATAAGTACAAAAACCAGGTTTATATGCTACCGAAGCATCTTGATGAAATGGTTGCAAGGCTGCATTTAGCTAAGATTGGCGTCGAGCTTGAAACACTGAGTAAAGAACAAGCCGATTACATCGGCGTTAAGGTAGAAGGCCCTTTTAAGCCGGATTATTACAGATATTGATCCATTTGGCAGCTTCTAACCTGCCAATATTCAAATAGACAAATGCCATTCCTGCTGTCGGGAATGGCTTTTTTGATGGATGTCAGTTGGCAATGGGAATAATTTTATAGAAACTATTTTGAACATTACCTTGACATGAGAAATAGGGGATAAATGTAAGTTCACTTATGATGAAAACACGATAATGCATCATTCATAGTAAGCCATTTTCACTTTATCATATAAAATAAATGAAATTTGAAAGGTATGACCTTGTCAAAATTCAATCATGCCATACACCGGACTAATGTTAATCACGCCGGATACTCTGCATAATTCCGCGGTGTCTCATACAACCTTACCCTTAGTTCGTATCTATCATCGAGCGCCTTGCGAAGTCTGGACCAGATGATGTAACATATGTTCTCAACAGTGGGATTCAATGTACGAAATTCATCGATTTCAAGGTTGAGGTTTTTATGGTCGAGATATTGGATGACATCGGCTTCGATGATGGATTTCAGCTTATCAAGGTTGATCAGATAACCGGTTTCGGGACCGACCTCTCCGGCCAATCTGACTTCAAGTTCGTAGTTGTGTCCGTGATAATGAGGGTTATTGCATACTCCGAACTCTTGGACATTGCGTTCGTCACTCCAGGAGGGATTGTGGAGCCTGTGAGCGGCGTTAAAATGTGCTGTTCGAAATACTGCAATTTTCATGGAAGATTCGGATTAAAGGAGCCCTCTGATGATGGCACTTTCATTGATGCCTTCTGCTTCAGCTTTATAATTCCTCACGATACGGTGGCGTAGGACATATTCAGCGATCGCCCTTACATCTTCTATATCCGGGGAATATTTGCCTCTGATGGCTGCATGGCACTTGGCTCCGAGAACCAGATACTGCGATGCCCGCGGCCCGGCACCCCAGGAAATGTATTTATTGACTTCATCTGTCGCCCTCTCCGTTCCAGGTCTGGTCTTTACGGCGAGATTGACGGCATACTCCAGGACATTGTCGGAGATGGGGACTTTGCGTACAAGTTGCTGGAAATAAATGATCTGATCGGCATTGAGGATATGCCTTAAGTTGGCCACCTTATCAGAAGTGGTACTCCTGACCACCTCAATTTCATCCTGATATTCCGGATAATCCAACGGAATGTTGAACATGAATCGGTCTAACTGGGCTTCTGGTAGAGGATAAGTACCTTCCTGCTCGATTGGGTTCTGAGTAGCTAATACAAAAAACGGCTTGGGTAGTGAGTATCGCTGTCCGGCAACTGTCACAACCCTTTCCTGCATAGCTTCCAGCAGGGCTGACTGCGTCTTTGGCGGTGTACGGTTGATTTCATCGGCTAAGATGATATTAGCAAATAACGGACCTTTAGTGAATTTAAATTGCCGGTTATCATCCAGGATTTCCGTACCTGTGATGTCGGAAGGCATTAGGTCCGGAGTAAACTGTATTCTTTTGAATTCCAGATCGAGTACTTCTGAGATAGTGCTGATCAACAACGTTTTGGCCAGTCCGGGTACACCAACTAAAAGGCTGTGCCCATTCGAGAATAATGAAATCAATACTGCCTGAACTACGCTTTCCTGTCCGACAATGACCTTTCCAATTTCTTTTTTCAGGTCTTTCGTCGCCTGTGCCAAAGCGTCCACACCGCTTGCATCTGAAGAATACATCTTGATATTTTAAATGAATAAATAATGGCGCCAAATATAACGCATAATTTTCCTGTAAAGTACCGGAAAATCAAAAAACAATACAAAGTTGGAATTGTTTAGCTGCTTTTGTTGATTCATGGTTTTTTGTCCGCCTTCTCAGTTTTCTTTGCCTGAGAAGGCAACAGCGGCCTTTAATAAATTGGGCATTCATAATAGATTATTCATATCAGGATATTGGATTTATAATTGTTATTTGCTAAATATTCCAATTGCTTCCTTAAATATTCATTAAAATTGATTATTCATTGAATCATTCTATCTATCTTTGCTGCTTGGAACAATGAATTAAATATTATCCATGCCACACCTTGAAGAGTCCTTTTTAAAGGAAGCAGTTGATGAAAACGGCCTTCACATTAGCCCGGTTCTTGATGATGACATTAAGAACTATCTTATTGATATCGATGGCACAATCTGTGATGATGTGCCCAATGAAGAACCGGAAAGAATGGTGACGGTCGAACCGTATTATGATGCTCTGGAGATGTGTAATAAATGGTACGATGAAGGTCATATCATCACTTTTTTCACTTCCCGGACTGAAGAACATCGTGTCATCACGGAAGAATGGCTGAAACAATACGGCTTCAAATATCATGGTATACTTTTTGGAAAGCCACGTGGCGGCAATTACCATTGGATCGACAATCATATTGTGAAGGCTACACGATTCAAAGGAAAGTTTACCGATCTCGTAACCGAAATGAAGGAGATCGAAGTCTTCAGAAAGTAGTTAAGACCAGTTAGATGGTTGGGGCCTGGTTAGGTGCTGACCAAGCATTTAGGGTACCATCCGCTCTTTTCAGTAAGCATTTGAGTGGAAATATACACGTCCATGGCGATTGCGTTAACTTACGTTATGTCAAATAGTCCGGATTCGGCGAATATTGCCCAAAGTATGACTATTTTAAATACTAAAAATTTTTCTTACAGATAATCATTGAGATATTAGTTGTATGTTTCTTAAAAACAGCTTTGTAGTACTCATAGGGGTTGAATGCTTTGCGAATTTTGCGATATGCATTTCAAGAGCATTTTTTTTCAATCTGACTAAAGATCAACGTACAAACTACTCACGGGAGTAATAACATGGCCGGGCAACAGTTTGAATTAAGGAAAAGCTCCATTCTGACACGAGATTATCAAAAGGCACCGAATGTTATGGGTTGCCGGGGATATTAATTCATGAAAAATCTGTAGTTCTCGAAATTGAATGGACTCCTCCGTGAAGCTACAATCAGTACAGAATACCATTTGTGCAATTACAACATGAGCTGAGGTGATCATCGGTGCAATCGACCTGTATTTCAAAAATGATATTTATTCCGGCGCTTTTGGATTCAGTGGCCTTACGACCAATTCGTCGATCTGCATATTATCCGGAGTTTCAAGTATCTGGATGATAGTTTGTGCTAAATCTTCCGGTTGTAACATATTGGCATGAGGCTGAACACCGGATGAAACAAGGAAATCAGTTTCTATGGAGCCTGGATTGAAACACGTTACCTTGATATTGTAAAACCTCAATTCTTGAATGAGTGCTTGTGTAAAACCCTGAACACCAAATTTCGTCGTGCAATAGGCAGAACTGTCCGTACGGCCAACCTTGCCCAAAATGGATCCGATATTGATGATATGGGATGATTCGGGTTTGGACTTCATAAGAGCAGCTACGGCCGAAGTCATATAAAACATCCCATTCAGATTTACATCCAGCATGCCCCGCCAGGTGTCGCTATCTGTTTCTTCGAGTTTATGAAAAGATCCAATTCCTGCATTATTAATCAGGATATCCGGCTTTGTTGTTTGTGAAAATGTTGAATCAACCCACTCCTTTACATCTTTTTCGCGACTGATGTCTAGTTGTACCGGATAAAATTCACCACCCAGTTCTTGCTTAAGTTCCTCCAGAGCCTCGAGGTTTCTCCCAATACCGTACACGATGGCTCGCTTAGCAATCAAACCGGCTGAAATTGCTTTCCCTAGGCCTTTGGATGCTCCTGTTACAATTGCTGTTTTTTGGTTCAATATCATATTACAAACTATAAATTTCCACTAAGATAAAGATTTTGGATGATGCCCGCAAATTGAGAAGATACAGAAATGGGTGGAATTTTCGATTTTTTAACCTTTTAGCCTATCCAATTGCCATTGGGAAAAGTAGTTTATTATCTTAATTATAATAGATCCTATTGCAAAGTTGATTTGGTAGAAAGATAATTTTATTGACTGGAGCAAAATTATATTTCGTAATTCGGATTTATTTTATCAAAATAACAGTAATTTTGCGGCTTCAATTTTTACTATGGATAATGATGTTTTGAGAGAAAAGAAGGTAAGCGAGTCTAAGACAACTATGACAGAACTCGTCATGCCCAACGATACAAACCCGCTTGGCAATCTCATGGGTGGTAACCTGATGCGTTGGATGGACATGGTCGCCAGCATCTGTGCAGGAAAGCATTGTGAGGCTCATGTGGTGACTGCGAGTGTGGATCATGTTTCTTTTACGCACCCGATCAGGATGGGAGAGGTGGTGACTATTGAAGCGCAGGTAACGAGAGCGTTTAATACTTCCGTTGAAGTGCATGTACAGGTGTATGCCGTTGATTTTAAAGGCCAGAAACCCAAAAGAAGCAACCATGCCTATTTCACTTTTGTCGCCCTGGAAGATGAGACTCTTAGACCACAGGCTGTTCCGCAAGTGCTCCCATTGACACAGGAGGAAACTACTCTCTATGAAAATGCTATCAAAAGAAGGGAACTCCGATTGGTGCTCAGTGGCCGAATGAAGCCTGGCCAGGCTACTGAACTGAAGACTATGTTTGTGTAAATGAAAGTCCTGTACGGGGTTAATTATTTTTTAGAGACGAAAACCTCCGCTTTGTATTCCGATTGTGGAATTGTTTGGTTTGCTTTAGGCCAAGGTATTAGATCTGTAAGGTTAATATTGTATTTGCCTATCAAGGTATCCTTGGGGCTAATATATGTATTTAGCGTAAAAGGGTAGGAGTGATTGCCGATGGTCAAAACAAAGGCAATAGCGCCATTACCGGGCCAAAAGCAATCCAGTTCTTCCGGACATCTTGAGTCTTCGGTAACTTCCTTCATCCAAAGGCTAATTCCTTCTGAATCATTACTTACTACGGAACCATTGTTGATAATGGTCTTTTGGTTGATGTTCAGGGAGTTGTTATTAATATCATTTTTCTCGCACCCGGAACCGATGAGAACAAGAAATGCCAGAATAGCATAAAAGCTAAACTGACTATGAATTTGGAATACTTTCATTGAAAGAATCTGATTTAAATTTATTAACGCATAAATGCAGTTGTTCGTTTGTGAACTGGTGGTTTAATTCAATTTTTTTTCATCCAGCCGGAATACATCACATAATTGTCGGCAATACGTCTGATGTTGTGTTCAAATACCTCAGGTTCAAGCTTCTTGACAGGACGGGCCGGAATACCGGCGTATACCATTCCTGCTTCGCACCGGGTATTCTCCAATACAATTGCTCCGGCTGCAATCAGGGTATTAGACGGTATATATGCGTGATCCATTACGATAGCGCCCATACCTATCAATACATTATCATCAATTGTGCAGCCATGGACGATGGCTCGGTGCCCGATGGATACATTGTTTCCGATATTTAATGGGGCTTGTAGATAGGTGCAATGCAGGATGGCCCCATCCTGGACATTGACCTTGTGACCCATTCGGATGTAATGGACATCGCCCCGGATAACAGTGTTGTACCATACGCTGCATTGATTGCCCATGATTACATCACCTGTTATCGTGGCATTTTCTGCAAAGAAGCAATCTTCACCCCATTGCGGACTAATTTCATTTACCGGAAGTATCAAAGCCATAGTAGATTCATTATATATTATAATTGTAAATATAGGGCATTAGAGACATATGTCCTTTATTAAAGTTTGTGTCTAATGCAAGTATCTCCTACGCTAAGCTTTTTTCAAAAACAGGCGCCTCCATGATACTTCAACTGCCTATTAACTGACCTCGGTATATAATTAAGAATGTAAATACGCTGAAAGTATTCCCATTTTCATTAATTCTCAGCGCTTTTCTATCAGTTGATGGTTCAAGGTATAGCAGAGACCTTGTATCCGGCTTCTTTGAGAAGCTTTATTACGCCATATTCACCGCCGAGGTGACCTGCGCCTACAGCGAAGAATGTTGGTCTTTCTTTCATCATGGCGTTCATCTTAGGTATCCACTTGACATTTCTGTCTTTGAGCAAAAAATTCATCATTGTTTGATCATCCTTACTCATCCCCTGGTTGATGGCTTTCTGTAAAGCATCAATATCCTGTTGGATGTACAGGGCCACCAATCTTTCATATTCATTTTCGCCATGCTCCTTTTTCAATTCATCTATCAGCATTTGTGCCTGTATTTTCAGAGGTATGCTGTCGATTGCGGCCAGTTGATCATCGATCGTTTCCAGTCCGCCTATTGTTTTGTTTTGATCATTGGCCTTATTGGCAAGCTCTATTTCGTAAGATATCATTGACTGGTTAGGACTGTCCATCCCATCTGCTAAAGTTGAAATAAAGAGCGGTTTTATTGTTTCAAGTAAAAAAGCCGGCAAACCCTTATCGGCAAATTTGTCCTGAAAAAGTTTGTAATCATCCTCACTGAGCAGATCTTTGATAGTCATATCATCCGGCATTCTGATCTTAGAAAGTAAGCCAAACATCTGTGAAAAATCATTCATGATATTCATGTCTATTTCAAAGACAATTTCATCACATTCACTGAAAGCCTTGTTCATCACATCATTGAATAAAAACTTATCCTGAGGAATCAAGTGTATAGTGCCGAAAAGATAACTTGGTTTAGCCAGGTCCTTACCTTCTATTTTCCAAAGAAGTGCATTGGAAGGGGCGGTCTCTTGTGCTATTTTTATTGTTGATCTATGGGAACAACTCACAGTGGTGGTTATCAGAAAAAAAATGCCTGTGGCATATAGCAGAAAGGTTCTTCCTTTGTTGGATAGGGAAGTCTTTTTACGATTATTGATATGTCTCACGTACCGGTTTTACTAAATGAAGAAATGATGGATTGCTGAATGGTAGTTTAAAGGTTGTATTTGCGCTTGAGGATGGTTTGATATACGACGATTCCTGTGGCAACACTGACATTGTATGAGTCGAGCAACTCGTTCTGAGGTATACTGAATATCTTGTCAGCTCTGCTTTCAAGCGCTTTGGACACTCCGGATTTTTCGGAACCCATCACAATACAACATGCTTCGTCTAAAGGAAGTTGATGAAGCAACACTGAATTGCCCATTCCCGAAGCAAACAGTTGAATACCTTGTTGAGCAAGATGATCAGCAGCCTCCGGCAAGGAATTGACTTTGCAAACTGCAATTCGTGTCAGGGCCCCTGCTGATGCTTTGATTGCATCAGAAGTAACACTAACACTATTATGGGACGGTATGATGATACCATGACAACCGCCCAACAAGGCAGACCGTGATATTGCCCCAAAATTTCTGACATCGGTAATTTGGTCCAGCATCATAAGAAATGCCGGTTCGTTTTTAGTTTTGATCTGATGAAGTAGCTTATCGAGAGTTACATATGAATAGTCATTGATATAAGCAACGACCCCTTGATGGTTGCCATGTACTAGTCTGTTGAGCTTTTCCCTTGGGACATAAGCCAAATCAATATTGAGACCTTTGATACCATCCCTGATTTCCCGTTCGAATTCTCTTTCTCCACCGGATAGTAGAAATATTTTTTCTATAGGTTGGCCGGACTTAATTGCTTCGATCACCGGTTGCCTGCCATATATATAGGGAATATTTTGTTTCTCCATATTTTATTTGAAAATGAATATATGAATAAATTATATCTTTGGCAAAATTTATAATTAACTTATCTAATGTTGTACTTTAAGATTTATCGAAATTTAATTGCCTTTTGTCTTTTTGCATGCTTTATGTTTGGACCGGGCCGAAATATTCATGGCCAGAACCTTTTGATCGACACAAAGGTAAAAAATGAAATTTTACAAAACCCTGCAAAGTTTGGCTTGAGCCAAAATGATGCCAACCAGTTACTTTATATTACCAGTTATACCGATGATAAGAGGGGAATATCCTATTCCTATGTCTTGCAGACGGTATCAGGTATCCCGGTATATAATGCGGTTACTAGTTTTTATGTCAACAAAAAGGGTGATGTAGGTACTGTAAAGAGCAACTTTATCAACAGCGATACTTATCGAAGGGATGGAAGTAGGGCTACGGCAATTGATGTGGAAGAGGCAGTCAGGAGCGCTGCAGTAGCTTGTGGTATTGTCAGTCCCCAAACACGGATAATTGAAACAAGAGATAATAAAACCATTCTGGACGGAGGAAATATTTCATCAGCTCCAATAGAGCCATTCCTGACCTGGGTTGTCAGAGATGGGGCATTGGTTTTAGGATATCAGCTTGAAATAGCAATAATAGGTGCACTGGATCATTATCAGGTGATCGTGGATAGCCGTGACGGAACATTATTGAATAAGATTAATTATAAGCTATCCTGCAAGTTTGAGGGCCCTGGACAATATGCCAATCATTCCCATGATTCACGATGTCTGGACAATCATCAGTCAAATATACTTGCAAGTACTGCCACTCCTGCACCGCCTCCCTCAGGGGAAGTCAGCAAATATAGGGTTTACGAACTTCCGATTCAAGCTCCCAACTTTGGTTCATCCAAGGTCGTAGTAAGCCCTTTTGACACGGTTGCATCACCATATGGATGGCATGATCTGGATGGAAAAGAGGGCATGGATGCCACTAATCTGCAGGGGAATAATGTCCATGCATTCAATGACAATAGCGGTAATTATCAACCGGATTTCGAGGTTGATGGTGGGGCAGAATTAAATTTCGACTTCTCTTTCGATCAAAATGCAGAACCTCAGAATTCAAAGGATGCTGCAGCAGTCAACTTGTTTTATATGATTAATAAAATGCATGATTTCTCCTACCATTATGGTTTCGACGAAAAAGCGGGAAATTTCCAGGCTAATAATTATGGAAAAGGAGGTGAAGGAGGTGATTATGTAAAGGCTATGTCACAGTTTGGAAATGGAGAAGGAGATTTTAAGAACAATGCTGATTTTTTGACTCCGGAAGATGGCGGAAGTGGCCAGATGAGGATGTTTTTATGGGATAATGCCTCAGATAAATTTAATATTGAAGCACCTGCAAGTATCAAGGGTGGATACCCGGTGGGAAATCCTCAGTTTGGGTCGGCTATTACAACGGATAAGATTGAAGCTGAAGTGGTTTGGGCACAGGATAAGACAGGTGGGACAAATTATTTTTGTGATGAAGCGAAGAATGCTGATGAAATGTCAGGTAAAATAGTAGCAATCGATAGAGGCTCATGCGATTTCTCACTGAAGGTGTACAATGCTCAAAAGGCGGGAGCTGTTGGCGCAATTATTATGAATTTTGAGGACCGTATTGTGGACATGGCTAGTGGAACCAATGGAAACTTAGTTACTATACCTTCAGTTTTTGTCTCCAAGGTTGTTGGAGATAAGATCAAGGATGAATTGAAAGCAGGAAATACAGTCGTTGTAAGATTCCAACTTCCGGATAATTCCGGACCTGCCTTACTGGATGCTTCCTATGACAACGGTGTAATAGCTCACGAATTTGGTCATGGTATATCTATTCGTCTAACCGGTGGCCCCTTCAATTCAGGATGCCTTAATTCAGCAGAGCAGATGGGTGAAGGTTGGAGTGATTTCATGGCCTTGGTTACGACTAAGCAGCCGGGAGATAAAGGGACAGATGCAAGGGGTATAGGAACGTATGTGAAGGGCCAGTCTCCTTCCGGTACCGGAATCAGACGTTTTCCTTATAGCACAGATATGAAGATCTGCCCAAATACTTTTGAGACAGTGGCCAGTGTTTCTGGACCACATGCCATTGGTGAAATCTGGTGCGATATGATATGGGATCTATATTGGGCTATGATCGATCAATACGGGGATGATGGGTTACTTTACGGTGGTGAAGGCGGAAATAGTAAAGCAATTGAGTTGGTATTTCAGGCCATGAAGATCCAGCCATGTGGTGTTGGGTTCATTGATGGACGTAATGCTATCCTACAAGCCGATAGTCTGTTGTATGGTGGTGCAAATAATTGCTTGATTTGGGAAGTATTCGCGAGGCGTGGATTGGGCTTCAATGCCGATGGAGGTTCTGCAAATTCCATCGCTGACAATGTAGCCGACTTTACGCCTAATCTGTTCTGTCTGGATAAAGTACAATTGGAAAAAGAAGTAACTAGGGAAGTTGATCCGGGAGGAGAGATAAAAGTTAGTTTAAAGTTGTCTTCATATAAGTCTGCTACAGCTAAAAATATCCTGGTAAGTGATATTGTTCCGGAACATACTACATGGGTTGCCGGATCAGGCGGTGAATATAGCAATGGCGTTGTTACTTTCAGACTTGACTCCCTGGAATCTTCCAAAAATCATGAATTTACTTATTTGTTGAAGGTAGATGAAGGTTATTCTTCCAAGTTATTGTATCAGGAAGGTTTTGAAGAGGAATTCCCATTCCCGGATGGTGCCTGGTATAGTAATGTTCTGACAGGTAACGTATTTTTTGAATTCCAGGAAGGCGTAGGCGAATTTGGCTCAAATGCCTATGCAGTACCTTCTCTGGGTGGTGAATACAAAGTGGCCTTTGAAAAGACTGAGCCTGTTACTGTTGCCGGGTCCAGACCATACCTTAACCTCGCCCATAAGTATAATACACAGGGAGCTATTGATGGAGGTAACATACGATATTCAGAAGATGCCAATGCCTGGTATACCTTTAAAGATGAAGTCGTTAGAGGAAAGTATCCGGGTGAACTTGCCTATACGAGTGTTTCCTTGCCCGGTTTGCCAGGCTTCAGTGGAAATTCAAAAGATTGGGTACACAGCTTTGTTGATTTGAAAAAATATGACACCAAAGATTTGTATTTCAGTTTCTTCTATGGAGCATCTGATGGAGATGCTACATTAGACAACTGGTATCTGGATAATCTTGAGATGGTTGATGCGGTTTTTGTCAACAGTCAAGCCTGCATTTCAGTGGATAACGGCCCTGAAGAGTGCCTTGAAGCAGTTGAAATGGGTACCTATATAAAGCATAATAATAAGTTGTCGACTAAGAATACCGGAAAGAATTCCATTGTTAGCTCCATTTTTCCGAATCCGGGGAATGGTAGCCTGAATATTAGCTGGAAACAGATACCGGGCCAACAGATCGACATAAAAGTATTGGATGTTTCCGGAAGAGTAGTGGCTTCAGAAAAAAGAAACAGCTCGGTGGAGGTTAATCTTGCCAATATCAACTTATCGACCTTGCCCAATGGTATTTATTTTGTTCAGTTGACCAATGGGGCAGGTTTGGTAACGCACAAGTATGTCAAGATTTAACAAGGTTTTTAACCCTGCATTTCCTGCATTTCTTTGGTCTATGTTTTCTTCAAAAAGGAGATTTTAACCCCCTGAGACCTTTTTTAATATTTTCGTGATAAATTGTTTTACTTCTTGTTTCCAAATGAAGCAAGAAGTAAAACAAGTACGAAACTGCTTTTAGGGCCCTGGTAAGTATTTCTAATATTTGGATGCGTGCAAGGACGGCAATAGTCGTCAATGAATTAGGTAGATGACTAATATTAGGTCATCCTTTTGGAACTTGTGTTGAGGTATGAAGAGCTGATTATATTTGTTGAAATATTGAGGCTTTTCCATTTCCTTTCTATTGGAAGAGTTATGGTTTCGGTCTTTTCAGTATTAATGTTCTACCTAATTGGATTTTCAGTCATGCCACTTGTTTTCCAAATCGATGGTTTCCTGCCTACAATCTCTCCAAGAGACTCTTCTGCGCCAACTCCTGCAATTCCTTCAGCTTGATCAGACAATCTATCGGTGTCATAATTTCCGGTTGAATATCAAGGAGGATATTTCTGATCTCCCCAATGTTGGGATCGTCAGTCTCAAAGATGGAAAGCTGATAGGATTCTGCTTTTAATGTCTGGAGAATTTCTTTGGTTTCTTTCTTTTTAGAGCCGGATAGCGAACCAGACTGATCCTCCAGGTGTTTCATGATCTGATTGCTACGATCGATGATCCTTTGAGGCATACCGGCCATCCGCGCAACATGGATCCCAAAGCTGTGTTCACTGCCGCCTTCTGCTAATTTATACAGGAAAATCACCTTGTCCTTGGTTTCCTTGACAGAAAGATTGTAGTTTTTGACTCTTGGCAATTTGTATGTTAGTTCATTCAACTCATGATAATGGGTAGCGAAGAGCGTCTTTGGTCTGCCTGCATCATTGTCATGCAGATATTCGGCCAATGCCCAGGCGATGGAGATTCCATCATAGGTGGCAGTGCCCCGTCCGATTTCATCCAGCAAGATAAGACTGCGGTCGGTAAGATTGTTCATAATGCTGGCTGTTTCGTTCATCTCGACCATAAAGGTTGATTCACCACCTGAAATATTATCAGATGCACCTACGCGGGTGAATAGTTTATCCACGATACTCAGGCTGGCTGATTCTGCCGGTACAAAAGAACCAATTTGTGCCATTAGCGAAATTAGTCCTGTCTGCCGCAGTACAGCCGATTTTCCGGCCATATTGGGACCTGTCAGGATGATGATTTGTTGACTTTCCTGATCGAGATAAAGATCATTGGGGATGTATTTCTTTTCATGGCCGAGCATGACTTCAATAATGGGATGCCGACCCTGAATGATCCGGATGATTCCATCGTCATTGAATTCCGGCTTGTTGTAATGGTATCTGCCTGCTTGATATGCAAATGAGATAAGGCAGTCAAGCCTCGCTATTTGGGCACAATTAGCCTGAATACTTTCTATATATTCATTGATTTGAATAATCAAGCGGGTAAACAAGCGTTCTTCAATCTCCTGAATGACAGTTTCAGCCTGCAATATTTTGGTTTCCAGGATCTTAAGATCTTCTGTAATATACCTCTCTGCATTGGCTAAGGTCTGCTTCCTGATCCAATGGTCGGGTACTGTGGTGTGTTTGTGTTTTGCGGTTACTTCCAAATAGTATCCGAAAACGTTATTGAATCCCAGCTTGAGGTTTTGTATACCTGAAGCTTCCGTTTCCTTTTGGAGTATTTCGGCCATCACATCTTTGCTATGCCCGATTAGATATCTGTATTCATCCAATTCGGCATCGACATCATTCTTGATCACATTGCCCTTTGATACGAGGGTAGGAGCATCATCCCTCAAGGTTGAGTCGATTTTACTGATGAGTTGGTGGCAATCGTGCAATGCATCGCCGATATGTTGCAGTTCTACCGATTCTGTATTGTCAAGGCTCTTTTTCAGTTCTGAAATTGCAATGAGTGCCTTTTTAAGCTGAAGAACTTCTCTCGGTTGGATTCTGCCCATAGCTGATTTTGAAATCAATCGTTCAAGGTCACCGATCTGCTTCAACAATTGGATAAATCCATCCCTTTCTGGGGAATGCCGGACAAAATATTCTACTATTGTGAGCCTGTATTCTATTGCTTCCACTGATAATAAAGGTAACAATACCCATTTCCGAAGTTGTCGGGTGCCCATCGGTGTATTGCAATGATCAAGAATGTCCACCAAACTGCGGCCATCGCTGTGCAGTTCACTGACCAATTCGAGATTTTGAATGGTAAATCGGTCCAGCCACATATAGGATTCCTGAGGAATTCTTGCTATTCTGTTGATGTGGCTGATTTCCTTGTTCTCATTCATTTCAAGATACTGGAGGATGGCACCTGCCGCTATCTGGGCTGAATGTAATTCTTCAATGCCGAATCCTTTTAGTGTGTTGCTTTGAAAGTGAGTCGTCAACTTGTTGTATGAAGATTCATGACTGAAAACCCAATCGTCTAACGGGAAAACAGGAAATTGAGATTTGATCAGTTGTTGAATATTCTTCTTGTCTTTCTTGTTGAAAATAACCTCAGCAGGTTTGAATCTTTGAAAAAGGCTTTCTATCACTGCTTCACCCCCTTCTGCTACCATGAATTCGCCGGTTGATACATCCAGAAAAGCGATCCCAAAATGATCAGTCTGGCGGATATCAATGGCGCATAAGTAATTATTGGTACGGGATTGAAGAATGGAATCGTCTAACGTCAATCCGGGTGTGACAACATTGGTTACCCCACGAGCGACAATCTTCTTTTCCTTACTGGGTTTTTCAAGCTGATCACAGATGGCGACCCGATAGCCTGCCTTGACAAGCCTGGGGAGATATATATCCAGCGAATGATGTGGAAATCCTGCCAACTCAGTATCTGAACCGCCATTATTGCGGCTTGTCAAGATGATGCCAAGAATGCCGGCAACTTTTATGGCATCATCTCCGAAAGTCTCATAAAAATCACCCACACGAAACAACAGCAATGCGTCCGGATATTTGGACTTGATGTCGTTATATTGCCGCATTAATGGTGTCACACCATCATTCTTATTTCCGACTTGCTCTTTGTTTGATTTTGTCAAAATTTTTATTTTAAACGGTTAAAATTAGAAACAACACTATATATTTGCGAAAAATTTATATAAATTTATTCATTCGAATAAGTGATTTTTCATTAATTCATTTAGTCATAAATAGTTAAACATGACGAAATATTTTGATTCGATTTCCTCTGATGAAAAGAAAGTTTTAAAGGACACTTTCGTTTACATTACCCTGCTTATTGCCTCTGCAGAAAATAAGTTGACGCTTGCTGAAAAGGAAGCTGCTATCAAGACTATTAAGGTGAGAGGTTATGAAGCAAATAGCTTATTCAATGAGTTTTATGATGAGATCAATAATACATTTGCAGAAGAATTAGAGCAGGCAAGCGCGGAACATAAGATAAGCAGAGATGAAATTGATTATTTTTCCCGTAAGATCAGTCAGGTCAATGAAGTACTTGAAAAATTGCCTTCTTATGTTGCAAGACAACTTTACAATGACTACAAACGGTTTTCTCACCGTATAGCAAACGCTGATGGCGGAATTCTTGGATTTGCCAAGGTGTCCATCGAAGAGAGAAATGTAGTGGATCTGCCTATGATCCATCAGATCGAATTTGACGACGAAGAAGAGTAACTGAGATTGACAGGATTCATCCTTTGTCAGGACTTGTATTTCGGTGGAGATGCCTGGCCGGACAATATTCTTTGAGTAATTGCCTTACGAAGCAAAAGAATGAACACTCCTTCCCGTGACTTACCTTCACTTGTATCGGCTCTGACCGGGCATTATGGCAATCGGGAATCAGAAAATATCCTTCGGATTCTCTATGAGGATTACTTGATTCTGCCACGTAAAACGGCATTAGAGGATATTCCCCCATCCAAAGTAATTAAGTTGAAAGCAGCATTGGACTTGTTGTTGAAGGATTACCCAATCCAATATATTACCGGAAAAGTCTGGTTTTATGGCTACCTTTTTCTAGTGGGCCCCGGTGTATTGATTCCAAGACCGGAAACCGAAGAGTTGGTCGAATTAGCCCTCAAAAACATCAATAAGTCTGATTCCTGCCGGGTTATCGATATCGGTTGTGGTAGCGGCATCATTCCGATAGTCATCAAGAGACAAAGGCCGGGTGTCATGGTTGATGCTGTTGATATATCTCAACAAGCGATTGAATTTACCCGAAAAAATGCTGAATTACTTCAAGTGGAGCTCAATATTTTCGAAGCAAATATTCTTCATCCTGAGTGGACATTTTTCGAAGATTACGACTTCATTATTAGCAATCCACCCTATATACTGGAGGACGAGATCCCTGAGATGTCCGTATCTACTGTCTTGTATGAGCCTCATATAGCCCTATTCTCAGGGGAGGCAATGACTTTCTATAAGGCAATTCTGTTTTTTGGACAAAAAAAGCTTAAAATCGGCGGAAAGATACTGCTTGAGTGCAGCGAATTTCATGCAGAAGAGGTTAGGAATCTTGCCCTGAGCATGGGGTATTCCGAAGCCTATTTGCATAAAGATCTGCAGGGAAAGGACAGGATGATCGAAGTGGTGAATTCAAACAGTTTTTGAACACGAAATTTCCTTTCACCTTAAAATTGGAAATATTCAATTATTGACCTCAATGAGAGTAAGGATAAAATTATGATCAACAATTTATTAAATAAAATATATTAATTA